>SDBV01000451.1_pt1 | contig 59319 bp, 53 predicted proteins | sample 2277081 | NCBI WGS metagenome assembly SDBV01 (sample SAMN10402039, study PRJNA504765) | marine sediment metagenome | isolation source: marine sediment core GS10_PC15, 223 cmbsf | place: Arctic Ocean: Southern Knipovich Ridge | collected 2010
CCGTACAATATAACCCCTACAGGGGTTCGAATCCCAACATACAAATATAAAAGACCAGCCATTGGCTGGTCTTTTATATTGCACGCCCGGAGGGATTCGAACCCCCGACTCTCGGATTAGAAATCCGATGCTCTATCCAGCTGAGCTACGGGCGCAAAAAACAACTGATCACTATCCAACATCGCGTGTCCTAGATTCCTGCATTCGCAGGAATGACATAATCGCTTCACATTTTCGTTCTTATCATGTCATTCCGCACTTGTTGCGGAATCTGTGTCCTAGATTCCTGCATTCGCAGGAATGACAGTCTGTTGAGTGATTACGTGGAAATTGCGCTTTCCCCGTAAAGTATAATCCCTACAGGTCGCGGTTTCTCACCACATCGAGCGGACGACGGGGCTCGAACCCGCGACCATCAGCTTGGAAGGCTGAGACTCTACCAATTGAGTTACGTCCGCAATATGTTTTTGAACTTCATCCCTACAGGTCGGAGGTTCGAATCCTCTAACCTGTTTGTCGGGGTGAGAGGATTCGAACCTCCGACCTCCTGCTCCCAAAGCAGGCGCGCTAAACCAAGCTGCGCTACACCCCGTTATTTCCCAGTATGAAACAAGACGTTTTATTATATCGGAATCAGCTCTATATGGTAAATATAAGAATAATTTCTGCTTGCCTGAGTAAGTGCGGTATCACTGACATTATGGTAAAGTTTGGTTATTGGAGGGATGCCTATGTGTAAAGCGCAAACCCGGGTCTGCGAATGTGGTCAGGGTGTTGCGACGTTGCATTTTGGCAATAATGTATTGCCTGAGAACGTCGTAAACGCTCTATACTGTCCGAAGTGCAACAAAAACAGCGAAATAGACACTAACTCGATGTTGTCCGACAATGGCTGGATTATTGATTTCAATATCGACGGCGCTCGTCTTTTCGCGCATGAATTCCCCGCCCCGCCTGATAGTGTAACGCCTGAATTTATATTTGATAACGGCTTCTGCACCTGGGTCGGATATACGCCCACTGATCAACAAGACAGCTTCACTGAGAAAGCGGCCATTATTGAGCTGGCGAAGACAGATCGCCAACGCTACTTCCAAGAAATGAAAGATTGGTCAATCGGAAGAGTTAAAAAGCTGGCCGACGCCGGTTGGCGCAAGGCGAAGATGGCGAGCTAATCTGTCATCCGTGGTGCTTGACGCATTTAGCAAGCTGCAGATATAGCCCGAGATTAGGGATCATCTCTTTTATCTCAAACTGACGTGTGAGTAGAGTTTCGAACTCATCAGTAGTCAACCGACAATAGTATATACCGCCGGCGTGAAAGCCCTCTTTTGGCCCGAACATTCGCCAGAACCATGAATCGCGGTAGACGCTTATAACAAAATTACCGGCGCTCTTTATCACACGCGCCGCCTCATCTACAGCCATGTTTCGCAGTGTGCTTCCCGGCAAGTGCTCAAAAACCTGGCAACTAAAAGCGTGGTCGGCCACGTGGTCCCTCAGCGGCAGATGATTGATGTCTGCATGGAGCCAGTGGACATTCTCAGCCGGACAATTTATTTGCGAGCGCTTCAGAGATTTTATCGAAAAATCAACCGCCACTACTTCTGATGCCCGGGACCCGATGTGCGGGGTTATACGCCCGGTTCCGGCGCCCAGTTCAACAACCAGGTCGCTGCGGCTCACATCCAGTAGCTTAACTACTTTGGGTATCTCAAGCTTCGACAAAACCTTGAGCATCCTGAGGCCGTCATAGGCATACGCTTGGTCGTCTCTAGCTTTTATCTCGTTGTCCTTGTGTGCTCTACCCTCGGACTCCTCCCCTTGCGACACGGCATGAAGCATGCCGGGAATTCCATTTTTAATCTCAAAGGAGTTCCCGCACTGCGGACAGACAAGCTCGCCCTCTATAACATCGAGGCGCGAGCAACCGACACAATCTTCTCTATCTATGGGCGATTCCTCGACATATTTTTGAATAGCAGCGCAATATAGTTCACAACGATCAGGTCCCTGATGGGTCTCCATAGTCGACTTTATTTTCAGATCAAGGGGAAAGTAATGGTCGTTTGGACAAGCTATAAGGTCGATCAGGCGACGCTTCATTATTTCTTCCGGTCCGTGCCATGCTTTGGACCATCTGCGCCTTTGGCCTTATCGAGCTCTTTATCCTCAACAACCCGGCCGTCCCGGATTTGGATTAGACGCTGAGCGCCGGACACAGACTCCCTGTTATGGGTGACCATAACGATGGTCTGGCCTTCTTCGTGCAGTTCGCTAAAGAGACTCAATATCTCCTCACCTGTGACAGTGTCAAGACTGCCCGTCGGTTCATCCGCCAACACAATAGGCGGCTCGTTAACCACGGCCCTGGCAATCGCGACGCGCCCCTGCTCTCCGCCGGAAAGCTCCGAGGGCAAACGATCAAGTTTTTTTGCCAGGCCAAGCCTCTTGAGGACAGCTCCCGCCTTAGCCTCATGGTCTTTCGCGTCCGTCACCACGAGCGGCAACATTACGTTCTCAAGAGCCGTCAGGTATGGGATCAATTGGAGCTGCTGAAATATGAAGCCCAGATATTCCCGACGAAAATCCGCTTGATGCTCAGAAGATAGTTGGTAGACATCGATATCATCAACATACATCTTTCCGATCGTAGGCGGATTCATGGCCCCGAGAATCGACAGTAACGTGCTCTTGCCGGAGCCCGAAGGACCCATGACCGCCAGATACTCGCCTTGGCTGATAGACAAGTCTATCTCATCCAGCGCTACTACCTTATTATCATCGGTGCCGTAATGTTTTGATACGTTCTCTAGCTTTACCAGTTCCGACACTATTAATACTCCTTTATAGACTCTTTATCGATTCAACCGGATCCAGGTTCGCAGCCCGCCATGCCGGCACCACGCTGGCAGTCAAGCCAATGCCCACCGACAGCAATACCGAAAGCATTATCAATGGTAAGCTGGGTCGCAAACCGACAATCGTGGCTTCAGTGACGAACGGAAGGACCCAGGCGATCCCGAAGCCCAGGCCATACCCGATAATTCCGCTGACAATCCCCAGGATCAAAACCTCTGTCAGAACAATCAAAGCTATCTTGCTCTTTCGAAACCCGATAGCCCGAAATATCCCAATCTCCACACGCCGTTCATTCACGGCTGAGGCCATCGTTGTAAAGACAACCAAAGCGCTTATCAAAATGACCACCAGTGTGACGCCCAGTCCAAATCTGGCCAGATGGCCCAATGTGCTTTCCTTGTATTCCACAGCTTGTTTAACCGACTGCACTCTTGTCTTCGGCAAGCTTGATTGGAGCGATTTCGCCAGCGATTTTACATCTTCAGTTCTCTTTGCCGCAACCTCTATTAGACTGATCTGGCCGGTCTTGTCCACAATGCTCCTGAGTTTTTCCAAATCAAGAAAGATGAGGCTGTCATCTTGGCTTCCCGTCTCCATCAATATACCGGCTACCCGCAACGTATGATCGCCGACGACTATATCATCGCCGGCTTCCACATTGATTTTATCGGCTGCGTTCTGACCGACAAACACCTCATTGGCCTTGGATGGAAAGCGGCCGGCTTCGACCAGCCACCATTTTTTAACCCGTCTCTCAGCCGCCATATCAACACCGGCCAACAACACCTTTTTTCTATTGACGTCCACCGGTTCAAGCAACTTCGAGGATATGCTGCGGATGCGTCCGCTGTCCTTAGCTTCTTTTTCAACTGTTTCAAGATCAGCGATCCCCAGCGCCGGAGCTTTATACGAGCTGACAACCCCGAGGGCCATACCGCCATATTCAATCGCCATTTCCTTGGACTTAGGCGAAATAATTATATTGTAGCCAAACTCATCAAGTTGTTTGTCTACGGTGCCCTGGAACGTCTGGATGATTGTTATGATGGAAACCAGAGTCGCTACGGCCAACGTCAGACCGACAACGATCAGGACAACCTTGCCTTTCCTTCTAACAATGTTTTTTATGGCGATAGTTTTCAGTGTCACAGCAAACCTCTATATATCATTTATCGCGATTGTCGGGCTCATATTCGCCGCTGACAGCGCCGGATACAGACTTGAAATCAGAGTTAGCAGCAGAGTACCGAGCACAGAGAAATACGCTACCGTTAAATTTATCTCCACCGGTACGCCTATCCCTAAAGTTGGCGCTAGAAACCAGGCGGCCACAACGGCTATGAGATAACCGGCTACACCGCTAACAAGAGCCACAATCACGGTCTCAAATAGTATGATTTCAAGGATGTTCAGCCGCCGGAACCCGACAGCTCGAAAAATACCGATCTCGTGTCGTCTTTCGCGGACCGCCGCCAACATGTTTGTGAAAATTATCAGCCCGCCAACGCTCGCCATGACAACCGAGAGAACAATGGCGAATATCGAAAACTGGGTAACCACTTTATCGCGTGTCTCAGCCACTTGGCGCACAGCCGAGACTTTGGCGTGAGGCAGCTTCTCTGAGGCCTGTCCCACAATCAAATTGATCGGGCAATTATAGCACCAGACGGACACCTCTAGAATATCGAGTTGCGCCGGGCGATCGAAGATTGTTTGGGCTCGCTTCAGGTCGATATAAATAGGCTGATCTTCTGGAGAACCTACCTCCTCCAGGATGCCGGCCAGCGTGAATATATCGCCCTTGATCTCAACCGTCTGTCCAACTTTGAGATTATGACGTGTGGCGGCAGCAGCTCCGGCTAAAATTTGATCAGTGCCGCGTTTTGGCTTGCGGCCGGCGCGCAGTTTCCACCACCGCTTGATCTTCAGCTCTTTGGGAAAGTCCACTCCGACAATGATAGCCTCTCGACGCTTCAATTTCGCGATCCCGATAATTTTCGGAGCGATAACCGCCAAGTTCTCCTTGTTCTTAATTGTCTTGAGGTCGTTTATGTCACTATCCTTTAAATGCTTGTCCGTCAAAGCTACATTTCCGAGCGGTACACCATCATAGGAAAGAGGTAGATCATCGGTCTTGGGCACGATCACCATGTTTGAACCGTATTCGTCCAGTTTTTTCTGGAAATCCTCGTTCATCAGCCGGGATAGCGTATAAAGAGTCGCCACTGTCGCGACCACGACAGTCAAGGCCAGGGTGAGTAACGCCAGCCGGCCAAAATGCTTCTTAATGTTTATTAAAGTAATTCTCTCTAAGCGCATCTGTTTTCCGTCACTTTTTTTTCGCTACCTTCTTGCCGGGCTCCGGCCTATTTTTCGGATCGCTCTGTCTTCGCCAACTGTATAAAAGACCGGCGCAACCAACTATTATGATTACGCTGATCAACTGAGCTACACGAATCGGCCCCAGCATTAAACTGTCGGTTCTGAGTCCCTCAATCATGCCGCGACCAATTGAATAATAAATGCCGTAGACCAACAAAAGTGAGCCGGTCGGCCAGGCTTTCGGTTGGAGTCGCTGACGATGGCTCAGATACATTAGAAGCGCGAACCCCAGCAAGTTCCAGATCGACTCGTAAAGGAAGGTCGGATGAAAATGCGAGAATCCGGCAAATTCCGCCGGGCGACGTGTGGGAGAGATATAAATTGCCCAGGGCAGACTGGTCGGGGAACCAAAAGCTTCTTGATTCATATAATTTCCCCACCGGCCGATGGCCTGACCGAGAATCATGCTCGGGATTATGAGGTCAGCCCAGAGCCAGAAATTGAGACCGTAACGTCGTGTGTACCAAACCGTCGACAGGATGCCGCCGATTAAGGCTCCGTGGATAGCCAGGCCCCCATGCCAGATCGCGAAAATCTCGACCGGGTTGGCCAGATAGTCAGATAAGCTGAAAAGGACATAGTATAAACGAGCGCCGATAACCGCGCTTACTAAAGCGATTATCAAGATATTCGTTAGATGCTCAGGATCTTGTCCCCGGGATTTCACGCGCCGATGGGCGATAGCGTAGCCGATGAGAACGGCTGAAGTGATAATTAGACCATACCATCTGACAACAATGGGACCGACTGAGAAAGCAATTTCTTGACTCGTTAACTCCAACCTCCATTTGTGCTGGTTTAGCCGTATAGATTATAAACAATTAACCGTGAAAAAGAAACTAAGGCCACGTGAGTTTCAGTGGAATGACAAAGGGAAGACCGAAGTCTTCCCTTAGCCGGAAAGGAGATGAAAGGCACCAAAATAATTAATTTACGTGGTACCTATTACTTATATAGCAGCAATAGACAGATTGAGATATCCCCCGAATGGGGGATTTCCGTGCACGTACTAACTGTTCGTACCAATATTGTCCAGGTTTATTAAGTTTTTACGAATGGCGAAAAGAACGGCCTGCATGCGGTCTGATTGATCAAGTTTTACAAGAATATGACTGACATGAGTCTTTACAGTCTCTTCGCTCAAGAAAAGCCTGGCCGCGATTTCTTTATTCTTGCAGCCCTCACCCATTAAACACAGGACCGCGGACTCACGAGGCGTCAATACAGTTTTCGGGTCAATCCAGACCCTCTTGGAACGTTTATCGTGAAGTCTTTCCAGAGCTTTGCGAGCAATAAAAGGATGAAGATAGGTTTTGCCGGCCAGAACATAATTAACGGCGTCAATCAGCTCGCCACTTGAGATGTTTTTTAAAACATAGCCATCGACGCCGCCATCAATCGCGACCATAATGTCGTCAATATTATCGATTGCCGTTAGAACCATTACTTTTATATCAGGCCACCTCAGCTTGATTTCTTTCGCCGCTTCAATACCGTTTTTCCTCGGCATCCTGATGTCCATTAGTACAACGTCGGGACTCACTTCTTTGGTCTTTTGAATCGCTTCAAAACCATCGCATGCCTCTCCCGCCAGATCAAAACCGTCCTCAAGCTCGAAGACCAAGCTCAAACCGCGACGCATTATTTCATGATCATCAACGACGAGAACTGTTGTCAAGATTTACCTCCAAGGGGCTTGGGTAAGGGATCGAGACAAGGACCCTGGAGCCCTGGTTAATATTGCTCTCAATCAACAGCTCACCGCCCAACTGGCTGACTCGGCTCTTCAGAGCTACAATGCCAAATGTTTTGCCGGCCACTGCTTGTCTCAGAGCGTCTTCAACTGAAAAACCACGCCCGTCGTCAACAATTCTCAAGAGCACTTGACCTTCTTGAACACCAAGATAAAAAGCGAGGGTTGTTGCCCGCGCGTGTTTCCGTACATTACTTAGACTCTCCTGTACAATCCGGTAGAGGCAAAATTTTACGTCCTCGGATAAAAGCTCGATATTCTCAGAATCTCGCAGCTTCATCCTGGCATCAATCCCGGATAAAGCGCTGAACTCCTCAACTGTCTGGCGTAAAAACGCCGCAAAATTATCCGACGCCAAGAAGGGCAGCCGCAGGTTGGAGATCGAGTATCTCATTTCTTCATACGAACGACCGAGCATGGTGTCGAGGTACATGAGCTTTGGTTGGACCGCCTCAGGTCGTGACTGTATTAAACGATTGCAGCTTTCAAGGATCAAGCGAGCTCCTGATAGTGTCTGGAACAAACCGTCATGAATCTCCATGGCTATTCTGTTTCGCTCCGACAGCACAGCCGAATTCTGCATTTTCGTGTGAAGTTTAGCGTTGTTAATAGCAACTGCCGCTTGCGTGGCCAGTAATTTAAGCCAGCTCAAGTCCTCTTGACTAATCCGCCCGTTCTCGTGTCGGTCGGCTACTATGATGCCGACTGGTTTTTCGCCAACGCCAAGTGGCACAATGAGCCGCGGCGTTACGTAGAGACAACTTGCTAGCTGCTCAACGACGCTGCGATAGTTCGGGTCTGAATCATCTATCGGCCGGCCTGAGTCAAAAAGCCGCATAACAGGAGATCTCGCGGTTAAGAAGACCTCATGGGTTTTGCCGTACTCCATTGGCTTTTCTCCTCCAACAACCACCCAGCCGGTAAGAGCATCGGTTTCCTCATCCACAACAGCAAATATAACTCGGTTAAAATCTAGACTATATTTAAAACCGTTGATGACTGCCATGACCACCTTAGACAGATCCAGAGATGACTGCAGAGTCGTGCTGATGGTCTGGAGAGCTAAAAGTTGCCGGTTGGCGGACTCCAAATCCCGGTTCGTTTTTTCTGAAATGTCTTTCGCCACTGTAAGCTCATCATTTCGGTCTCTTAGCTGACGCTGAAAAGAACCTATGTATGAAAATATGAGCGCCGTTGCTAAATAGGAAAACAGAATCCTAAAATCAGCCGGATCCATGTCGATCAAAGCCTGGAACGATCGCGCGTGCGCTCCAAAGAAAAAATGAGCCAGACCGAATAAAAATACAAGCGCCAAACCCCATCTTAAACCCCTGGTGATGGATATGATGATCACGGGACTGATTGAATACAAAAGAAAGAGGCTGTTGTGCACGCCGCTGAAGTACAGGAACGCCAAACAGATACAAAAATCAAATAAGATCGGGGCTAAATGACGATTAATTATTTTCGGGAGAAACTTCCAGCCTAAAGTTATGAACAGCGTATAAGCGACCGCTACGATAAAAACCAGCCAGTTTATCCGGCTTAGAGCACCATCGACAACTCCAATGGCTAGAGCGACAACTACAAAAGAGAGAGTAAACCAACGATATCCGGCTAGAAACAGCCATATTTTGGAGTCAAGTTCCGCATTTTTTTGATCCATCACCGCTCCCCTGGGCAAGAAAATAACCGTGAGCTCAAGCTATGTCATTTGTAAGGCTTCCGATTCCGTCAATCTGAACCTCGATGACGTCGCCTATCTCAACCGGACCAACTCCCGGAGGAGTGCCGGTTAGAATCACATCTCCGGCCCCGAGTGTCATAACCTGTGATATAAAGCAAACAAGCTCATATACATTATACATCATTTGCCCAGTAGATGAATCCTGTTTGACATCCCCATTCCGCAGCATGCGGATACCTAAGCTCAGAGGATCGACGTCTGTCTCAATGTGCGGACCAAGCGGACAAAACGTGTCAAAGCTCTTGGCCCTGGTCCACTGGACATCGAGCTTCTGCAGGTCTCGGGCGGTTACGTCGTTGGCGCAAGTAAACCCAAGAATGTGTTCTTTAGCCTCGTCGATTTGGATGTGGCCGGCCTCCTTCCTAATAACCACGGCCAGCTCGGCCTCATAATCAACTTGTCGCGTACCCTTGGGATAAATGACCGACTGACCCGGGCCGATTACTGAAGACGGTGGTTTCAAGAACAGAACCGGTTCTTTGGGAAGATCCATCCCCAGCTCTTTAGCGTGATCACGATAGTTCAGACCAACCGCGACAATCTTGGACGGCGCCACGGGAGCAAGCAACTCAACTTTTTCAAGGTTCATCGATAAGCCGCTTGGTTCCAGATTATCAAATGGCTCCCCGTTAATCATCTGCACTTGATCATCGACGAGCCGTCCATAGCGAGGGGTATTTTGATATAGAAACCTAACCAGTTTCATTGCTTGCCTTTACTAGAAGCGCGACCGAAAACCCCGTTCGCGGCGTTATCCTCCTTTTCGGCACGGGTACGTACCGACATATACGCGCCCTCACCTCGGCGCTGCACCCCACAAGACAAAATCCGTCTTGCAAAGACCCCGCGTTCGTCTGCCGAGCGCCCCGGGCTTTGGGCCGTGTTCTTAATATCTATCGATTTGAGGACATGCGCGCCAAACCATATTCCAGACCGTCAACCAGCGCTTCCCAGCTCGCCTCCATGATATTCTCGTGGACGCCAACTGTGCCCCACGTGTTCTCGCCATCGGTGCTTTCGATGAAGACCCTCACCTTGGAGCGGGTACCTTTAGATTGGTCAATAACCCTGACTTTGTAGTCAGTCAGATGAATGCGCTCGACTCTTGAATCGGAATCTACAAGTGCCTTTTTAAGCGCCCGCTCAAGCGCGTTTACCGGCCCGTTGCCCTCAGCGACAGCTACAAAACGTTCATCAGCGCATTTGATCTTAACGATGGCCTGCGATTCAGTCGCGCCTGAACGGCGGCGGTCAACAGAGACTTCATAGCTCTCAAGGTGAAAGAGCGGCTTATATGCTCCGATATTTTTCAGGATAAAAATGCCGAGAGAACCGTCGGCGGCGTCGTATGTGTAACCTGTCCTGGCTCTTTCTTTTAGCTTATTTAAGAGCTCAACAACTTTGTCCTTCTTGTCACTGAGGTCAATCCCGATCTCTTTCGCCTTCTGGATAATTGTTGTAGACCCGGACAACTCAGAGGCGATTATCGTCGGATAATTCCCCACAACTGCCGGCTCTACGTGTTCGTATGCTCCATTGCTTCGCAGAACCGCGCTCACATGCATCCCGCCTTTATGAGCAAAGGCGCTCTGTCCGACATATGGTTGATGGTTGTCTGGGACAATGTTGGCCACTTCGGCAACGTAGTGAGACAGGTCTGTGAGCGTCGCCAGTTTGTCATCCGACACCGTTTTAACGTCCATCTTAAGCGATAGATCTGCTATAACCGTACAAAGATTCGCGTTTCCGCAACGCTCCCCGTAGCCATTTATCGTCCCCTGTATTTGCGTAGCACCGCCGACTGCGGCGGCCAGACTGTTGGCAACCCCACAATCGCTGTCATTATGCGCGTGTATGCCGACTGGTGTTTTTATCGAATTAACGACCGTTTCGACGACCGGACGAATCTCGTCCGGCAATTGACCACCGTTTGTGTCGCACAGCGCTATCCAATCTGCCCCAGCGCTCTCAGCCGATTTTATGGTCTTCATCGCGTACTCCGGATTCCCCGCGTAACCGTCAAAGAAATGCTCAGCGTCGTAGATGACTTCAAGATTCCGCTCTTTTAAAAAAGTGATTGAGTCAAAGATCATTTTTAGGTTTTCATCCAGCGTTGTCAGCAAAGCCTCTGAGACGTGAACATCCCAGCTCTTGCCGAAGATACAGACGGCGGGTGTACCCACCGCGACCAGGGCTTCAAGGTTCGGATCTTCTTCTGCCGCTATATTCTTGCGGCGCGTGCTGCCAAAGGCCACCAACTTGGCTTTAAGATTAAGATCCAATGCTTTGCGAAAAAACTCTTGTTCCTGGGGGTTCGATCCGGGAAAGCCGCCCTCAATATAGAGCATCCCGAATTCATCGAGTTTAGCGGCGATCTTAAGCTTATCCTCGACAGTCAGAGCCATGCCCTCACGCTGAGCGCCGTCTCTAAGAGTCGTATCGTATAGTTCTATCTTCATTTCAATTCATCGCTTCTCTAGATGGGCGTGCCGGTCGACTGAGCACACTCATGAAACCTCTTCATCAGATCCATAGTGACCGGGCCGGGCTTACCATCCCCAATCATCCTCTCATCAACTGTTGTTATTGGAGCGATCTCTGCCGCTGTCCCTGTCAGAAAATTCTCATCCGCGACATAAACATCGTGCAACGTGATGTTCTGTTCCACTACCTCATAGCCGGCTTCCCGAGCCAACTCCATAACTGTGTCGCGGGTTATGCCCCTTAGCACGCCGGCGCTGGTTGGAGCTGTCACTATTACACTATTGTCGACCAAGAAAAAATTGTCGACAATGCACTCGGTCACGTGACCATCGGCGTTCAACATCAGGCCCTCCTGGGCATCTGTCCGATTCACTTCCAAAGTGGCTAAAACGTTATTTAAATAGTTCAATGATTTGATCCGTGGATTCAAGGCCTCGATTAGGTTCCGGCGCGTGGAGACGGTCACGATCTTCATCCCCTTATCGTAGATCTCATCCGGATAGATTTTTATTGTCGAGGCGATCACAAAAACACTCGGTTTGGGACATTTGATGGGGTTGAGGCCTAAATCTCCCACGCCGCGAGTGACCACAAGGCGAATGTAGCCATCGGTCAGGTTATTTCGTCGCGCCGCCTCAACAACCACTTCCTTTAGTTCACTTACTTCTAGCGGAATGGTGAGTAAAAGCGCTTTCCCGCCCCCGTAGAGCCGATCGAGGTGCTCGTCCAGCTTAAATATGCGACTGTTGTATATGCGGATGCCCTCAAAAATGCCATCGCCATAAAGAAGACCGTGATCGAAGACCGAGATTTTAGCGTCTCTCTCGCTAACAAACTCCCCATCAAGATAGATTTCCAAATTGCCTCCAGGATTTGGTTATTCAGATGGGGATTATTCTATCTCTTGAACCTGCACGGGTCAAAAAATGGAGGGACGTTGTTGCATTTGTTGCACAAATGGAAACCACGCATTGATTTTTTACAACAAATGCAACAACGTCCCTAAAGTTAGCCGTCTTCTTCCTCTTCTTCACTATCGTCAGGTGCGATAATCGGATAAACCCGGAATTGGCCCTCGCCCAGATCAGGCGGGAGATGACCAACGCGCCAATCGGAGGTTGAGGCTTCGCAATAGTAATAACGCCGGCCTTTATGAGCCAGGAAACGTCCCGGAAGCCCCTCAGCGCCGGAGACACCAACGGCTGTTTTTCCTTGAGCCTCAACGATTACGACACCATAGCCCAACTCAAAAAGGATAGCCGCCAAGAGAACGGATTTGCAGTTGGAATCCCCGACGGCGTCATATAAAGTCTCTATCGGCCATCTGATATACTCACGTCCCTTTGTCTCTTGGTCGCTTTTATATTCAATAGACTGCACGAACGCCAAGACACCGGCAATTTCTTGATAACTGCTGAGCCGTCGTTCCGAAGATATGGCGCGCAGGTCACCGGCGAGGTTTCTGATCTCCTCAGTGATACCTTCGGTCACCAGCTCCTGGTAGTTTCTAGTCGCCGGCCGCCCGCGGCTGTATGGATTGTTTTCAGCGTATTTCTCATAACGGCGTCGATCTATAGTAAGCTCGATGGCGCTCTCGAAAGGCCGGTCGAGGGCTTCTTTTGTCTGCCAGACATATTTGCGACTTACCGGCTCGTCAAAGAGCGGATTTGACTTGGCCTTCTTATCCCTCTTCCCTTTGACCACCGTAGTCTGTTTGACAACTCTCAATTGTTGTTTTTGATATTTGAGCGAGGCGAACCCAATTGTCGAGGCCACCCCGAGCGGAATAAGAGAAGCATCCGTGACTAGAAACAGGATAGTCGCTAAGAACGACATCCTGAAACCAAAATTATCTATATGAGCGATACCGGTCCGCCGCGTCAATTCTTTGCGCCAGCGCGGAAATGCCGGCACTAGTACATCTTCAAATTGTTTGAGTCCGAGCGCGCCAACGGCCAAAAAGACATAGATGGCGCCGGCCGTCAGCAACCAGGAGCCTTCATGTCCGAGAGCAGGAAAAACCAAAACCTGCTTCTCGACGACCCCGTGCAAGGGAACGACGTAGAAAATAAGGATGAATATCAGGCTAACCAGGAAAGTCACTCAATCCTCGCCCCCTCATCCAGCTCAGTGCTAGACAGCTTTGTCCTGTCCAAAGACATCGTTTTTCAGCCCGCCTTTCACGCAATCTATTTCGCCTTTGTTCCTTTCCAATTCATAAGCCTGGCGCCACTCTGAATACGCGGACAGCTGTTCTATTCTGATCGGGCAGACTAACTGAACAAAAGTCATGCGGTGAGGGCTCCATATAGGAACTATAGCCGCTTGGCCCGCGACTGGAGGTATTGATGCCAACGCCGACTGCGAGCCCCCGGAAATACCGACAAGTTCGGTGATCTTCGGTATCCCCGTCGACATGGCTATATATGGTTGAGACGACCGACGAATGTCTTCAATGACTATCATCATGTCCCGTTGGTGCCGGCTGAAATCATGAAACAGTCTATCCAGACTGCGGTTATCTACAAAAGCTAGACCCTGCCGGCAAAAATCCTTGAGCCGCTGACTAAGCTCATTCAACTGCAAATTGCGCCAGTTGCTATGGCCAAGAACCGTAAAAAGCTGCGCTTCATCAGCCAGATTGTAGCGACCTTTTTTATATTTTAGATCCGCCTGGCGTCCGAAGGCGCTATAAACAGAGCGTCTGACCCTAGTTTCAGAAATATCCGCTCGTGGCGCCTTCAGATCATCATTAATCTGCAAATAATATTTGTTTATCTTCATCACAGCTGCCTGCTCTTCTTTGATGACGTCTTTAAAAGAGGTCAGTCGCCTTTGCCCCATCTCGTCCACGGCTTTGTCTCCCAACCACCAACCGAGTATTTGCAAAGCATGACGGTCGACCGCCAAACGATATTTTTGACGTACGGCACTGATGTAGAGATCACGGGCTTTGTAAAGCTCATGGTCGGCCCGTTTGTAGACAAGCCACGCGAGGATCAGCAAGCCCCCTGTCGCCAGTACGGCGGTGGGGGTCGCCGGCGGCACATATTGTGGATCAATATATCGGTTGGGAATGTCCCGCAGGATAACGATAAATTTCAAAGTGAAGAAAAATATGAGCACGCCTAGAAGCGCGGCCCGACTGGCTACAGCCAAAGCGCCGGGTAGATACTTGATGCGTTTAACTAAACTGTCGTGATATTTCTCCATGTCCGGCGCGTGTTCCATGATCTCCTGCTTTGCCTGCTCTGCCTGGACCCTGACTTCGTCCACTTTTTCAGACAACCGGCTTATAAAGTGACTCGTCTTATCGAGAGCCAGCGGCTCAGACATTAGTTCATCAATCCTGCCCTTCAGCCTGGCAAGCGTCTCAGCCGATTTCGCAGCCAAATTTTCCTCAATCTTGTTGATCAACACTCCAATTCGCTCCTGCCCGAAAAAAGCGTCATAACTGGCAATTCGGTCGGGCCAATTCCGTAGCGGGATGTTGGACAGCATAAGGGGGTCGATATCAATTCGGTCGACGAGCTCTCCTTCTGTGTCAGCCATCAGTGATCGGTGTAGATTAAAGACGTTCAGCCTTTCCCTTTTGGCATACTCGTCCGCCAGGCAATAGAACGATTCCCCTCCGGAAGACAGAAGCGCGGAATTGATTAGCTCTCCTGTAAAACGTGCCGACTCATCAGCGATAATGCGGTTCGCCGGGTGCACGACAGAGGTGACTCCAAAGCTGGCGATTTTGGAATCGGTGATGGCCAGGATGTCAGTGACCGCGTCAGCGAAATCGGGTTCCAACAACAGGCCGGCGAATTCCGAGATCAAGTCGGCAGAACCCTCAACGTCTATCAGACCTCCAGCGTTGGCGTCGGTCACTAGGAACACGTGGTTGTAGTTGGTATTGTCAACTTGGAGTTCCTTCAGCAAGGCGAATATTTGCGAACCTCGGACACACCGGCCTTTGGGCAGAAGAATAAAGCCGTTCACGACTATCTTCCAGTTCGAAACAAATCCGTTTAAGGCTCCGCGCGCAATTTCAGGAAAGGCGATTGACAAGGCCGACCCGTCAAGTTCCTCGGCGCGACCAAAAACATATACTTTAATGACGGCATCCTGCTCGCTTAAACTCGGTTGCGCCAGTAAGCTTGAGGCGGCGTCCATAAGCCATTTTTGGAGGTCATCCTGGTACGTCAGGCAGTCCTGATAGATTCCTGATCGTGTTCCCTGAAAACCGGGGGTCAGAGCGACCGAGTTCTCCCCATCGCTAAGAAGAGATATGCCTTCTTTGACATTCTCGTCCGCCCTGATCGACAAGGCCACTATCTGTTGAGGCAGAGAGTCGAAGTTATGAAACAGCTGAGACAAGCAAGATGACCCGAATCGCCCCATACCAATAAGAATCGCGGGAGCCGCCCCGCGATTGGGACGGCCTCCTGAACTCAGTGATGAACTTATCTCCTCAGCAAAATCATCAACCATTCGGCTCAACCGGCCAGCGGTAATCCCCGCCGTTGTTGATATCTGAGTTGATCCAGATAAACCTTGAGCGATTCATATTCACGCTCCAAGATAGCCCTCTCCTCTTCGTCTTCGACGCGCTTCGTCTCATTGATTATCATACGTTCCAAATACTCCTCGACATCGGAGATCAGATGATATTGTTTCTTCTGTTCCAACAAGCGCAGCAGTTTTGTCGCGCTCTTGGCAACATCCGGATAGTTGGCGAAGTTCTCAGCGGCAGCCAAGCGCCCAGCAGAAGACAGTTGGCGGCAGTCGCCCATTCGCAGACCGTCCTCTTCCGCGACGAGCGTCAAGGCGTAGTAGTCCATGCCGTTTGATGAGTACACATAACCGCGAAGCTGTCTCTTGTCGATCGGACTCTGCTTGAGCAGCGTCAGCGCCACCGGATCTTTCTTAAAGATCAAGTAATCAGTGAAAAGTCCAAGCGCAAAATCTTTGAGCACTTCATCGCCCAATTGTGACGTTACCTTAATGTCCGGCAGAGCGTTGATATCCTGGTTCCAGGTCTGATGAATATGAACCGGCTGGCTACCCGAGCTTTTGAGGAGACGCATATAGTGCTTGTAGTCGGCCCTGATCGCGGGAATCATTCGCAAGGCGAAAAGAGGCAACCCGTGCTGCGCCTGGAGGAGCGTTATCTGGTGATCATCAGAAGTCCGCACAAGACCGGGGGTGTGTTGGCCTTCCGGCACTGGCAGAGCTGTCGGATCTTTGTAGCCCAGAGAATAAGTGCGCGGCAGATCGACACTGCCCGGATCATGAGCTTTTTGCTGTTCATAGTTCCAGCAAGGCTGTGAAAGCTCAAACAGATTGCTCATCACCTGCTCGCCAAATCGCACTTTGCCAACGCTTTCCTCAACCGCCTGTGTCACTGTCTGGTTCAAGATATCCTTGAAAAGGCGTCGGACATGGCTGGCCGTCATGGCAATCAGAACTTTCTTCACAGTCACTTCCTGGTTAACGTCCGATAAGTTGTATAAACCCTGGCCATGCAGTTCCTCGGTATCGGATAGTCGGCTCAAAATGCCCTTTATATGTTCAGGCATGGTCGCCGGTCGCACTTCTTTAGTATAGATCGTGCGGAAAGCCGGTGAATTCAGACGCGCTATGACATCAGGCGGGAAAATCTGTGTAGTTATGGTCGCCCCGCGGTCAGCTTTGGCCAGTCTTCTATCCTTGGCCAGTTCTTCCGCCCGATCGGCGATATTATTCAACCTGTCGATAATGCGATTGAGGTTATCCAGCTCGCGATCGACCACACTTTTTTCGACGCGGCGGTCAACAACCACCTCCTCATTTTCAAGATGTTGTTCGACCACTTCTTCCTGACCGACCAATATCTCGAGAAGACGTTGTTTGCGCTCGGTGATACGCTCCAGTAAAGTCGCTTCCGTCAGATCACGCAGAAGTGTCGCCACCTGAGTACTCCGGCTGTTGACCTGGTTTGACCGGAACATGACCACCGACTTGCCGGCGAGTTTCGCCGATTCAACCATCAGTTTGTTAAGCTGTGACTGTTTTTGAACTTTTAATTCCTTATATTCAAATTTCTGAGCGCGCACCTCCATGAGTAAGTTACGCAGGCTTTTGCGAGCGGCCAAGATGACCTTGCGCGCGTAGACCACCCCCAATTCACAGTTGTTGACCAGATTGATAATAGCGTCGACAGACTCTCTTTTTGCTTCTGCCTCAAATGGCCGACATCGCTGGTCAATGAGGAGTAAACCCTCAGAAATGCGACTATCGTTTAAGTCCTTTTCTTTGGTCAGCTTATCTGTCCGCTCTGAAATTGCCGTCTTCGAGAGATCCGCCTGTGAGGGCGTCTGAGCGACAAAATCCAGGGACGAGCGTGATAAATTATCTATGGCTTCCAGGTTACCGGTTCCGAGACGCTGGATGAGACCATGAAGACGTTCATCTTTGCTAACCGCTTCATCCATCCAAACCTGGTTGAGAGTGAGCCCCATATAGATCATGTCTTTCAGGAAACGATAGACAAGTTGGGTCTGGATCGTGTTTCTCGGGAACAAGATCCGCGACAAGCCCAGGCTGCTATAGGCCGTGCGCTTGCCATACCGCATATGAGACGGTTCAACAACAGCATCAATATTTGTCAGGCCCACGCCCTCTTCCTCTTGACCGACAGGGGTGACTATCATCTGGTACATAGCGTCGGCCACCAGGTCATAGGCGTCTTCGGCCCGATCAAGATTGCCGAGGTTGCCCAACTGACGGTCAATTACGTAGGCGTATTTCACCAGATTTCCAGGCGGGATGGCCACCCTCTGACTTGAGTCCCTGGTTTTGGCATCCAGTATAAATTTGTTTATATCGCTGCCCGGTGACAAGAAGTAGTCAAGCTCTTTAAAAAAAGCGTAGCCATTGGCCCGGTGCGCCTGGACCAATTCGAGCGAACGTTTTCTGGCTTCCTCTTCATAGATGCCCGGCATGAAGATAAATGCTCGAACCTCGGGTATCCGACCCTGCGACATAACAGCCCGCCACACTTTGTAAAGAATATCAAGAAATATTCCGCTGCCCGTGCCCCCGCAAGACGAACACATGATGTAGATCCGGAAATTGCTGCCGACATCAGCCAAGTTCTGTCCCCGCACAAGATCCTCATAAAGGGTGCAGGTATCAGTGACTTTCTGTTGAATAACCGATTCCACCTGCAAGTGTTTGTGATGCAAGAAAAGGCGTCCCAACTGACGCACACGCTTGGCGCCCCATTCCTGATACTGCGGCGAAACAGAGTAGCGATTATCCCACCATTCCCGAAGATCTTTGTCCTTAGCATAGTTTTCCTGCAAATAAGCGTAAGCGTTGAAGTCAGTTGACAGCCCGATATACTCCTCATCCGCCTCAGAAAAGGTCTTTACGATATCTTGGTTCTGCTGTTTCATGAGGCCGATCGTGTCAAAAATGAGAAATTTTATCATGTCGGCGTGTTCTTGCACGCGCCCATATTCAACCATTAGATGCTGCTTCAGACGAGAGGAAATCTCCGCGCCGGTACCGCCCAGCCCTATTACCAGGGTCGGCTGTGGCATCCGGCGCTCCAACCTTTCAGTTTCGACAGCTTCCCGTGTAGCAACTTCTCCGGTTAAGCCTTCAAAAAACTCATCACTTAGAATTGAGTCCATTTTCATCCTTTAACTATATCCACTGGATCTTGTAGTCCCCTATTTGAATAACGCTACCCGGATCTAATTGTGTCGGCCCAGTGATCAGCATCGGCGTCGCCCCCGTTGATCCGGCAACCCGTACAGCGCCATCGCGCTGCTGTATCATAACTTTAGCCGCACCCTCTTCCCACTTCGTGAAGACCTCGGCGTGACTTTCCTCAATATTGTGACCGCTCAACTTCACCTGGCCGGCTGAACCGATAGTTGTCCGCCGACCAAATTGCGCCAGATTCAACGGCCTTGGCAGGCGCTCCCCTTGCGGCGCCCCGGAAAAAGCCAACCTGCCAAAGAGCGTCGGCGCCCAGATACGCCGATAGACAACCTGCCCGAGAGGCACGAGTGCCCGGCGCCAAAACATAGCTATCATCGCGAGCGCCGACAGGGCCAGGGCCAGAAGAACATATAGAGACTGCCCGACAGGTCGGTTGAACCAGACGCGCTGGTCGGCTCCGACAACTTTTATCCTCGGGTCGCGACTGTTTAATTCTGCGATAGCAGCCGCGTACGGCGTTGAGCCGGCCACGTCGAACTGTATATTACCCCGATATTTCTCTTCACTCCTCAAACCAAACTTCCCCTTCATCTTGGGTACGTGTACCTTGAGGCCCAATTCGCGCTCCTGTCCCGGTGCCAGAGTTGTTCGCTCCGACATAACCTTGAGCTTCGGAATCCCACTAGCAATAGACCGCTGTTCCGTTGTCGACTCAAACTTGCTCCAAAGCGCTTTCGAGACCGTAATCTCGACTGGCAGCTTCCTATACGACGAGGTCACAGTGAAATCCTGATTCAAAGTCGTCCCGCTACGAACCCCACCCCAATCCGGATCTTTTGCCTCGATACTAATTTTCCCTTGATCCAACTCCTTGTTCACTTCAAGACGGAGTCTTTCTCTTCTGATTTTCTCCTTCAGCTCGCCAAAATAAACGGAGAGCTCGCTTGGGCTGACAGTCAGCGGCTGCGTTTGAGGCCAAACTTCTTTGAGTTTGCCGATATCCGTATTTGCATTAAACGCTACTCCGTGAACCCGGGCCGCCTTGGCGTCTTCCTCAAGCCTGGCCCTGTCTGTCAGCTGTTGCCAAGCCTCGCGCCCTGACTTGGCGAACAGACTGCCCTTGGGCGGATCTTCTACGCCATCTGTCATGAAGACAACAACGGGAAGCCGGCCTTTGCTTTTCTTGAGTTCGTCTAAGACTAACTTAACGGCGACACCCATGTCGGTCCGGTTGCCTTTCGGGTTTGGTCTCCCGGGTAGAGCTTTCTTTATCTTGACCTGATTCTTGGCGGAACCGCTATACACAACCCTGGCTTTATTATCAAAAGTGATCACGGTCAGGGTGTCAGTTGGTTGGAGCGTCCGGCTAAAGCTGCTCAAGGCTTCGGTAACTTCCGAGAAAGACTTTTTCATGCTCAAAGATGTGTCAACGGCTATTACGAGATTCGCGCCGACTTTCTCCACATCGAAGAGGCTGTACAGGTCAGCTTCGGTATAACGGCTTTCTGCCATGACTGAGCTGAGATTCGCTAGAATCGAGACAGTTATAATAACCAAAAGAATGTATCTACGCATTCAAAATCAGGCCGCCCGTTCCTCTTCGGTCTCCTTCATAACAACGCTCGCGGCCGCGGCCTCTACCCCCTCAGCCATACTCGGATAAGCATGTATAACCTCCGCTAGGGTTTCCACGGTCATCCCGCTTTTCATAGCAACGGCGATTTCATGCACCAACTCCGACGCTTGCGTACCAATGATGTGGCCGCCGAGTATCTTCTGGTTTGTGCGGTCAATGATCAACTTAACCAACCCGCGCCGCTCACCAATTATCAAGGATTTACCCAAATACCGGTTTGGCATACGACCGACCACTACATTAAAACCCTGCTGTCGTGCCTGGGCCTCGGTCAAACCGACACCGGCAACTTCGGGATCACAGAAAGTTACGCGCGGTATGATGCTTAAGTCTTCTTTGTCGTGACGATCTTCAAAAGCGTTGTATCCAGCCAAATCACCCTGGTAAGTAGCGACATGCGTATAGAGAAGCTTGCCGGTTATATCACCACAAGCCCAGATATTCTCAGCGGTGGTACGAAGGTAGTCGTCGACGAGAATGCCGTGCGCGTCCAGCTCAACCCCGGCAGCCTCCAGGATCAGGCCATCGACTGACGGATCTCGGCCAGCCGCGATCATGATCTCATCGGCAAAAACAGTCCGGGTGCCTGAGGAGTCGGCTAAGGTGATCATCTTCCGGTTGTCTTTGACTGCCACTGATTCAACCTGAGCGCCAATGATCACGTCGACTCCCTCTTCGCTTACATAATTCTTAAGAAGCTCTGAAATCTCGTCATCCTCATTTAAAAGCAGGCGGTCGCCAACCTCTATGAGGATTGTTTTAACACCGAAACTACTGAATATCTGGGCGAATTCAACGCCGACAGAGCCTCCGCCGATAATCGCGATTGACGCGGGTAGTTCTTTCAAAGAGACCGCCTCATTACTGGTTATATAGCCGACCTCTTGTAGTCCTTGAACCGGAGGTATCCTTGGCTTTGATCCGGTAGCGATGATAAATTTCTCAGCCGATATGGTCTTGCCGTTCACCTCAATTTCTGAATCCGATTTAAACACAGCCCGACCGGCAAATAAGCTGATGCCGCGCTGGTCCAACGCGCGCCTGAGTCGTTCCCCTGTGAGCTGATTGACGACCCAGTCTTTTCTCTCAATAAGTTTGCTGAAATCAAATGAGACACTCTCATTAAAAATCCCAAACTCTTCGGCACGCCGCGCGCTTTTTAACAGCACGGCCGCTTGTAACAACACCTTAGTCGGAACACACGCTCGATTTGGGCAATCGCCACCCAATTCTCCGGCCTCAACAAGCGCGACACGAACGCCTTGTCCGATCGCGCGCCCGGCCGCTGAAAATCCCGCTGAACCGCCACCAATTACGATCACATCAAAGTCATGCATTGAAACCCTCCACCTTCAGAAACCGGTCTTCTCGGCACCTGTTTTCTTCTTTATTCCAAAAACCAGGTAAATGGATACATTTTTTTGGTTAGTTCACTGATTTTTCTGGGAAATAGAGGTGGATCGCATTAAAGACACGGAGGTGATGATTGATGGCCCAATTAGTCTGTGAGATTTGCGGCTTTATTCGTGAAGCGCCTCGGGCCGGGGAGATGCTCGAGCAACCGGAGCATTGCGGGAAACCGATGAAGGTTGAGGATGAATAAATAAAAATAAGACTTTTAATGAAATACGGGGACACCATACCTATTTCCAAAAAAATAGGTATGGTGTCCCCGTATTTCTCCTCTTCTTTTGTGTCCTATCTTGTATCATTTTACGGTGGAGGGGTGCGTGTCACCCGGGACAGCGCCACTCTTGTAACCAACGCCCGCAATCCATTGGCCGCCGCCAAATTATAGACGCGATTCGCGTTCCTAGTTTTGAGACTATAGTCAACGGAAAAAATCGGCACGTTGGCCCGGGCGTATTTCCGGTATTGCTTCAACAAAGACGGTGCTGAGTATTTGTCGTGACGCCGGTTCTTAATATCCCCACCGTCGGGATTCTTCCAACCCACATCTGCTTCCCCACGAAACCAGGTGTCCTCAACAGCCAGCGCGTCTATCAGCCGCGCGTATCCGAAATCTTTATTGATTAGATAGGGCGCGTTCTGCCCTACAACCAGGAAATTTGGCTTTGCACGCCGCCCGCTGCGTCTCATTCTCCTGATAAAAGTGACCATCTCTTTCGCGGCGTTGATATGGCCCCGCCGGGCTTTGTCTTTGACCGTTTCATCATCATAGGCTTCGACCCAGTCCATATAGATTCCGTCAAAACCAAGCTTAGCCATGCGTCTAACAATGCCCCTGTTGCCGAGCCAGATATTCTGCCAACGCTTGTCCCAATAGGCTACTGGAAAAACCCCGCGCCAGCCGTCCGGGTCCTCGGTTAAGATAAAATTCGGAGTTCCGGGATTTCCCCCTGACGGTGCCCGCCAACTGCTCTTCCAATAAGTCCGAAACCTCTCAGCCTCACCAATATCCACATAGGCTAAAATAACGCGCCGTTTTCCTTGGGGCGTCCATCGCAATCGTCGCAACATCCGTTTGGTATTAAAACGCTCGTTGCCCTTAACTGTCAGGGTCGGCTCAAGAACAAGAAGCGGATAGTCGGTCTTGGCCAGGGCTGTTATCGCCCCACGTCTGTCCAGGCTCTGGATCTGGTACATCCAGGTGCTCGCCTCCTTGAGCCGGGTAAGGTTCGTATTGGTCCCGGTAGTCTGGCCGGCAGAGATTTTTTCGGCCATTGGGGCAATCCATAAACTCAGAAGCGTCAAGACGACAATGGTTGAGTAAGCAATAGTTTTGCTTTTCATAAGCTCACTTTCGAGCAACCGTTTTATTATTACTTAGATACCCTAATTGCTCCCAATCTTAAAAACATGGACAAGGCTCCGATCGCCATCGCCGCGACGCTCGAATATATACAGAATACCTCTTTCACGATCGAAAGAGACGCCGCCGACAAGATAACGCTTCTGTCTTTCATAATCAAAACCCGGGTCAAACAGGTATTTGGTTAGATCCAACGAAGCATAGGGTTGAGGTTCCCAGGACTTGCGCGTTCCTTTTGCAACATCGGCCAAGTCCGCCGGATTGTAGAATATTATCTGAGCTTTTATTCCTTCGGACCACCAACCCCGATCATCATAGGGCCAAGGCGGCACATCCGGCACTTCTTCGTCCTCATCGCCGCTGGTCGGATAGACAACGCCATTGGCAAAACCGTACCAGGACTTCCCCGTCGCCTTTGTACCGGCCAAAATGACCGCCGTTTTATTACCTGACGTCAACCACGCCGCCCCTGACCACTCGTCCGCCTCTTTGAATGTGACCATCTTCTGATCAGCCGACACCCGTATCTGTGGGTCCCCTTTTCTAGACACGCCATAAAGCAGAAGCGGCTTCACTCGCCTGATTATCGCCCGCGCCCCGGGCGGATCACTTTCGTCCCCCGGCGCATAAGCTAGAATGGCCGGGCCCAGGCCCGACCAAGTCCCATCACGAAACCTGCCGGTCGCCAAACGATATCCGGGTAGATTAGCCTCAGCCCAAACCTGCGGTATCTCAAATAAATAGTCACCCATAACATAGTTCGCGAAGTCACCTAAGAACCAGATACCTTGAGTTTGAGGCGCGGAAATATCTAACTCACTCCAACCAACCGCAGGCTTGCGCTTAAACTGGAAGTGCGCGCCCCAGCTAAAATGAAGCTTTCCTTGCGATTGCCCGGACTGGGCTGGTAAATACTCAATGCCGGCCCTGGGAATCTCCAACTCGCCGTATCGACCCCCCGTTATATCTTCGAACTTCTGCAAAGTCGATGCCCTCTTAAGCTCGCTCAACCGCTTTTTCTTCGAGACAAAGGGAGCTGGAATATCGATCTCTGAAACATGCTGCTGTTGATCATGGCCGACCCCAAAAATAGAACCCGGCCAGCCGTCGTCGGGGCCACCCGAGTCACCACCTGGAAAATATGTCATAGCGGATCCGCCATATTCCCAATTTGAATCGTTTGATCCCCCCGGCAAACGGAAGGCGCCTTGATAGATCAAGTCACCGGGACGGAGCAAGTCTGTCGGCAAATTACCGAGCTGTTTGATCTCGGGGCCATCTTTGAATTTAACGGATTCTTCCAGTCGCGATGACCTTTGGCAGGCGGACAGTGAGATTATAAGCACGAGCATCAACAATATGATCGACAGTTTGAAAATAAAACCATGGGATCGCCTAGATCCGAGTCTCATCAAGGAAGACTTCTTTCTTTGAAGTCAGGTGAATGTATTTCAGGTCGAGGATATTAGGTCAATCGCTTCTTTTTTGTCCGGGACACCAAGAAAAGCGACCTTGTCATCAATGATCGTCGTCGGCACGCTCATAATCGAATATTTTGCGACCAGGCTTTCGCCTTCTTCGCTAACAATGTCAACTTCCCTATAATTAAAGCTGTGTGACTCAGCCAGGCTCTTCCAGACTGCTTCAGCCTGTGGGCAAACCGGACACCATGAGGCTTTTACTAGAACAACAGACTTCATTTCTGGGCCTCCTCGATTGCGCCCTTAATCATTTTCTTGCTCGGCCAACCCAAAATACCTTCGTCGGTCTGGTAGATTCTACACTTCCGACCATAGACCTTGCTTTCTCTTGCGGTCGGATCAATATCAATTCCGTTAATACGAACTGAAGGTGACCCCAGAAATTTTTGGACACGGGCCGTCTCGTCGTCCCGGACGTTTATCTTGTCGATCTCCATATCCGGGAGTATTTCCGTGCGAACTTCCTGCAGTATTTGAAGCGCTTTCTCATGCGAAGGACAACCATCGAAATATAGAAGTTCCACTTTCATAATATCTCCTCTTTCAGTCGTTTGATTATACACCTACGCGAGAATGAGAGCGGGCTGATAAGAGCAGGCGCAAAAGCGAGAAAACAAGAGGAGATTAAGATTTCCCTGACAAGGGAATATCTAGCTAGTAAGCAAATATAATAACAGAGCAGTGCGCTTGTTATGATAGGAACTTTTATGCATGATACATGGTCATTGCCTGTTGACGTGATAGCAGGCCGCAATCGCTTCATAGAAGGACAAAACGCGACCGCCTATTTGGTTTTTCCCGATGTCGAGTCCGCAAAACGTGTCTTAGCCGCTAAAGACGCGTTCGTTCTCGCAGAGGCATTCATGAATGGCGTCTTCGACATAGAGGGGGATCTCCATGCCGCGGTCAAGATTAAGGAAACCTTCTACGCCGAGCGTCTGAGTCTTTTTGATAGAGGACGCATTGTTTTGAATGTCGCGAGAAATTACAAGTTTCACAGCATAGGAAACGACGCCAAATTCATTAGCCAACACTATGATCACCCGGATGAATTTTACCGTCTTTTTCTCGGTGAATCGATGACTTATTCGTGCGCGTATTTCGCTGATAATAATGACTCACTTGACGTCGCCCAGGAACAAAAAATCTCTCACCTGATGGCAAAACTACAGTTGAAACCCGGTGATCGCCTGCTCGACGTCGGGTGCGGTTGGGGTGCTTTAGCTGTTAGGGCGGCAAGAGACCGCGGAGCAAATGTGCTGGGAATTACTTTAAGCAAAAAGCAGCATAAGTACGCCAATAATCTAATTCACAATCTGGGTCTCGAGAAAAGTTGCCAGGTTAAGCTCATGGACTATCGGGAGCTGAAAGATGAACAATTCGATAAGATTGTTAGCGTTGGCATGTATGAACACGTCGGCAGCAAAAACTTAGGGATATATTTCAAAAAAATTCATGACTTGCTAAGGCCTGACGGGCTCTTTGTAAACCATGGAATAACCCGAAAAATTTTCCCTGAGTGGCGCAGAGTGCCGGAAGCTATTTTTATTAACCGTCATATTTTCCCGGGCGGAGAATTGCATTCGCCAAGTCGCATCATGGATGAGATGGAACGCGCCGGTTTCGAGGTCTACGATGTTGAGTCTCTGCGTAAACATTATGACAAGACATTGAGGTGCTGGCTTGATAATCTCCAAAAAAACTCTGCCGCTGCGCGCAAACTCATCTCGGAAAAAATCTTTCGGGCCTGGTTGATATATCTGGCGAGCTGCGCCATGACTTTTGCGGAAGGGTATATGAACGTACACCAGTTCTCGGGCTCAAAAACCCCCGCGTTTGGCGGCCGGGAAATCCCGATGACCAGAGACTACTTATATAATAAAACTATTCCCCCCTAAAACCGCTCACTGACCTAGCGACCTGGTTCCCGACTAGGGATCTGTTTCAAGGCATATTAGGACTGAAAGACAATTTGTTAAAGGATGTATGACATGTCTTTAAGCAAAGAAAAAGCAAAAGCCATGGTCATGGAAGAGATGAACATGAGCGAAGAAGAGTTCGCTGAAAAAGAGCAGTGGGTGAAGAAAGAATGTATCTGCGCGGGCTGCCCTTCTTATAAGGCCGATGAGACAGCGCTGGGGTTTTGTTGGCCCTCGTTGGGCAAGAGTGAAATGATAAGCGAAGAAAAAGGGTGTATATGCGGAAATTGCCCTGTGTACAAAGGGGCAGAGCTGACTCTGAATTACTACTGTACTCGCGATTCAGAGATTTCACAAAAAATGTCCGGCAGCTCTGGAATGTAACACTGCGCACATTTAATACCGACCTTTAAAAAGGTCGGTATTTTTTATCCACTTAGATCACACGTGCTCTATCAGTGTATGGTTTGAAATCTCAGAATTTGTGGTTACCAGATCCCCTACTGACAGGTCGTGGACACTGTTGTTGCCGGTAAGCCGAGCAAATGCCTTGAGCTCTTCTGTCGACAAGCGCAAGAAGTTCTCCAATCGTTTTGCCGAAACTTCAATGTCTACCCGCTTTCTGAGTTCCGGTACTTGTGATGTCACCCCGACGGGACAATTTCCAGTATCGCAGATGCGATACTGTTGGCAAGCGCCGGCCATCAGAGCAGCTGAACCGATCGCGACAGCGTCCACGCCCAGCGCCAATGCTTTAGCAAAATCCGGAGATGTCCTGAGTCCACCGGTTATCACCAGGGTCACGCCGTTAACATTATGATCGTCAAAATATTTTCTTGCACGCGCTAAAGCGAAAAGAGTCGGAACGGAAGTAGCTTCCTTAACAAATTTAACGGCCCCGGCTGTAGCTCCAGGTCTCCCGTCGATCGTTATAAAGTCAGGCCCGGCATAAAGGGCGATTTCCAGATCGGCCTCGACATGGCCGGCCGCGAATTTGATACCGACCGGTTTTCCGCCCGTCTTCTCTCTTAACCACGACACTTTTTTCCTCAAATCATCTTTATTTCTTATGTCTTCATAGCTAGCCGGGCTGCTGATATCAATACCCGGGGAGCAGTTTCTCATTTTAGCTACTTCCTCGGTCACTTTTGACCCCGGCAGACTTCCACCCATCCCCGGTTTCGCGGATTGACCGATTTTGATCTCAACCGCGTCCACCCGCTTTAGGTTTTCGTCATTGACACTGTATCTATTCGTGACATATTCAAATATATATTGATGAGCGATTGAGATAGTCTCCTCCAGAATGCCGCCTTCGCCCGAACACATTGCCGTCTTAACAGCCGCTGTGCCTTTAGCCAGAGATATCTTCAATTCTTTACTTAGCTCGCCAAAAGACATATGTGTTACGTAAATCGGCGTATCTATAACCATCGGATGCTTGGCATTAGGCCCGATAACAGTCTTCGTTGCAACTTCATCCTCATCGTTTAAGGGGATCTTCGCGAGCTGCGCAGCCATAATCAGAAGGTCATCCCACCCGATTACTTTCTTTGTGGTACGCATCGGCTCGATGATAGACCGGCCAGTCACGGCCATTTTATGGATATCATCCATTTGGCATTCAGTGGGATCGTTGGTTCGCATTAGCTCCGATGGATAGCCCTTGGTCTCTTCTGAAACCGCCGTCTGTTTCTCGATACTTTCGCTACTGGAAACCGCAGGTTCTTCAGGGAATGGTATTAAGTGGGTCTTGTTAGAGGCACATACTGGACAACTCCAGTCATGAGGAAAATCTTCGGGAACAGTGCCCGGGGCGATACCATTGCTCGGCTGACCTTTGCTCAGATCATATTCAAATAAATTGCAGACATCACACCGAAAAATCTTTTTCTTCGCTTTCAAGCTGGACTCTTTGTTGACGCGGCCATTTTTTCCCGGTCAACGATGACCTCGACCAGTGCGGGCACGGTGGATAAAAACGCTTTCTTTATAGCTGCATCAAGCTTATGAGGATCGTTGACCCTAATGCCAAGACCGCCGCTTGATTTGGCGAATTCGGCGAAGTTCGGGTTTTTAAAGGTGATTCCATATTCTGGGTAGTCGTCCCGATTCTGTTCTTTCTTGATATTCTTGAGAGCTCCGTCGTTAAAAACCACCACACTAATCGGCAGTTTTTCCCTAACCGCAGTCGTAAAATCCGCCATGAGCATCGCGAAACCACCATCGCCGGTAACGCAAACAACTTGTTTGTCAGGAAAATCCAGTTGAGCTGCGAGCGCGGCCGGCAGTGAAAACCCCATGCTGGCTATGTTCGCCGACAGATAGGTTCTTTGGCCTTCGCAAACAAACTTTTTGTAGAACCAATAAGTATGATCGCCAACATCGACGCAGATAATCGCATCACTATCCACGTGTTTTTTTATTGTTTGTATGACCAGACCCGGATTTATAGGACTCGTCATATCCTTCGCGTCAGTTTCAATCTCCTTCAGGTGTTGTTTTTTGAATTTCGCGACTTCGTTTAAATAAGTCGCAACGCCCGGTTTTTCGTCCACTAGATCAGCCAATTTCTCCAACGTTACTTTCGCTTCTCCAATCAGACCGATGTCCAAATCGAAGGTTTTGGCAGTGCGGGTCGTATCCCAATCAATCTGAATTGTCATGATGTTCGCCGGTATGAGATTGGCCTGGCGAAAACCCGTTCCGATGATTATCAAAAGATCGCAACCCTGGACAGCTTTGGCCGCGTGCTTCGCCCCGATAGAACCGAGAACGCCGACGCTCAGCTCGTGTGTTTCGTTTATCAGGCCTTTGGCTCTGGAAGTAGTTGCGACGACCCCTTTTATCTTTTGGGCTAGCCCTAAGAGTTCTTGGCCGGAATGTCTCGCTCCCCAACCTGCGAGAATCGCGACCTTCTTGCTTTTGTTGATCAACGCGGCTGCTCTTTTTATGTCTTTAATTTGCGGCAAAACCGGATTGTCAACGATTCTTTTTTTTGGCTCGTAGACCTTTTCGGCCAATTTTTCCACCAGGACGTCCGTCGGCATACTAAGTATCGAGACACCCGGCCTTTTATACGCATACTTAGCGGCCATAAGAACCAGCTTGAGCGCTTGATTGGCTCTGGCGACAGTCTCGCCATACTGGGCGAAAGGCCGAAAAAGCTCGATCTGATCGATCTCCTGAAAAGCCTCACTACCGAGGTATAACTCGGGGACCTGTCCTAAAAGCGCCAAAACCGGGGACCTGTCATTGGTCGCGTCCATCAGGCCGGTGATTAGATTTGTGGAACCCGGTCCGGCAATCGACATACACACGCCCAAGTGGTCCGTCATCTTTCCGTGCGCGCACGCCATAAACGCCGCTGTCTCTTCGTGACGCGTAAGAATGAATTCAATCTTATCATTTTTCCTGATTGCTTCGACTACGGGAAGATTTGAGTCTCCCGGTATTCCGTACACGTGCTTTACGCCAAACGCTACTAGTTGCTCAACAAGTTTTTCAGCGACGGTCGTGTGAATACTTTTATCAGAAGTAGTGCTTCCCTCCGGGATAAATGCGGATTTGGGTGCCCCGCAGACCGGACAAGTGTAGGAATCAGGCAGATCATCGAAGCTCTTTTTTTCAAGAGCGACATCATATATGAAGTTGCACACCGTACATCTATATTTGTTCACACACCCACCTTTTCCACATAAATATACACTCTATCACTACTTGGCTACTTCAACGAGCTTGCCCAATAGGTCTTTACAAATATCTCACAGGCCAGTAAGATAATCTCTAGTTGTGTTCAGTTCAGGTAAGCAAAGGAGTTAGATATGTCTTCACGTCGTATTCCCCGTTATGTTGTTCTTATGATCTTTTTTGGTTTCTCATTGTTTTTGATTGCCGGTTGCGCGAGTAATCAAAGCAGTGCAGCCGACCAGTCTAACCAAGATTCTCAAGATGCGGCTGATAGCGCCGACACGAAATCAGGACCCGAGCAAACTGTAACGATCGCTGGTTCCGCCTTTCAACCGGCCGACATTACGATCAAGTCCGGAACCACCATTGCCTGGGCCAACCAAGACGATGTTGAGCACCAGGTTCATGACGACAATGGCGCTTTCTTAAGCGAACTTATTGGCAAAGACGGCACTGTAAAAGTAACCTACAGCGCGCCGGGGACATTTACATATCACTGTCACCGTCATTCCAACATGAAGGGCAAAATCACGGTCGAGTCTTGATGACGTTCCCGATCAGGCTCTTATAGGTTAAGGCTACGAAAAAGGCTACGGCGCCCCGATAACGCGCATCGTCACAGCGAAAGCCACAACAATCGCGCCCAGAATCAGATTAGTCATGCCCAGAGTTTTTATCCGCGCCTGTCCGGCTGTGAGCTGATCAGCCGGCGGAGGCCCGTCAGCCCCCAGTTTTTCCAGTTTCATACCTGTGCCGGCAATGAGTACGCTGTTGATTATTATGATCGCGAAAAGGACGATCTTAGCCAAGAGAAGATTCCCATAGGTAGTTTCTAAAAGAGCATAGGAGGAAAACAATTTAAGCCCGATCATCCTCGTTAAGCCCGTTAAAAGAATAAGCGCCATCATTATCCAAGCTAGTGACCCAAAAGCTTTACCAACGGCTTGACTAAGTTTACCTGCCTCCGCAGAGGGCAGCGCCCCTAGCTTTTTAGTTACGATAAGGTTGAGACTAAAACTCCCGCCGACCACCAAAACGGCAGCCATCAAATGAATCCACGCGTTTGTAATAACAATCAGATCAAACATAATCCATCCCTTCGCTTTTTTGCCAACCGTTTAACAGCTTATATAATAACTGGTTCTAAGTAAATTAAATCGGCAGGTTGTTTTTGAGCAAACTAGCTGCAACGCGTTGCCAAGAAGAGGCTATTCTTCTATGATAGTCATAGTGAGCTATGGTTTCTTTTCCCAAAATTTGTAACCTTCGATAAAAAGGTGATCTTCAGATGAAACAAGATGACGCGAGAGCTCTTTACCTCAGGGGACTTGAACTTTGTAAGCTAGGAGATTATGAGGCAGCGATAATCGCCGCAGATCAGGCTATCATGAAAAATGAAGATTACGCTGAAGCTTGGAATATCAAAGGGGTGGCCCTTGGCAAGCTAAAAAATTATCAGGATGCGATAACCGCTTACAGGGAGGCCAACAGAGCAAATCCAGCTCTTACTGAGGCTTGGTACAACAAAGGGGTGGCCCTTTATAAGTCAGGCGATCTAGACGAAGCGATAGACGCCTATGACCAGGTTGTCCAGATTAATCCAGCTTACGCTGAGGCTTGGAACAATAAAGGGATTGTCCTTGGTGATCTAGGAGAATATGAGGACGCGATTGATGCCTATAATATGGCCGTCAAAATAAACGCGGTTTTTTCGGAGGCTTGGTATAACAAGGGGGTTGCCCTTGGCAAGCTGGGCAAATATTCGGAAGCGATAGCCACCTATGATCAGGTTATCAAGCTGAATCCATTTTATGGTCAGGCTTGGAACAATAAAGGAATTGCCCAGGGTAGATTAGGTAACTTCGAGGGAGCGGTATACGCTGCCGATCAGGCTATCAAGATTGATCCGGATTATGCTAAGGCTTGGTACAACAAAGGAGTTGCCCTTTTTAAGCTAGACAATTATAAGGAAGCGATGGACGCCACGGATCAAGCCATCAAGATTGATCAAGATTACGCAAAAGCTTGGAGCATCAAAGGTGAAGCGTTGCTGGCATTAAATCAGGCCAAAGACGCAAAAAAATGTTTCAATAAAGCGAGCAAACTTGATCCTGACCTAGCAATGCCCGATCTAGTCAATTAATTTGATTGGCGGTGCGCGACCTAGTTGTTCGGCGCTTTTACCATCGTTCTAATCCACTTATTTTTAACTCATAGCTGCCCAGCATCTGGCCATCAGTCAAGACAGAAAAATCTTCGTTCATTTTTCCGATCATTGAACCAAAAAAGACTATGTTTGATACCGATTTGCCATTATCCTCATATAAAGTTTCCAAAAACCTGCCCGAGGCGTTCTTACGCTTAAACTCCCAATTATAGTCACCATCGGCGCGTAACAGGTTCTTGTGATCAATGTGTTTACCTTCTTGAAATGGGGAAATTTTGCCCTGAATTTCCCAACGATCGCCTCTGGAAGCGTTTTCCCCGACAGGATCCTGGCTAGAGCTTTGGGTTCCTTCCATCTTCACGATGACATGCACCTCATAGTAGGTAGCCCGTAAATTCGAATTGGCCTTATGTTTGTGACGTTTAAGCCTTAAGACTATATCGTGCCCGGTAATGGTTCGTCCTTCTGTTGAAGGTGTTTGAACAATTGTGGGTATTAATCTAGACTGTCTAATGCCAGTTTCACTAACTTTTCTAGTCCAGCTAAGCGAGTCATTTTCAACTAGACTATCTTTTGGCTCCATTTTTGTTTTGTTTTCAGGTTTAGCCATTTCACCATCGACGAAATAGTACGGTGTCGGCTGAGACTGAGCACTGCCGGCGTTTTTTGTTGAACCAATACCAATTGAGTCTGTCTCTAGCGCTTCTTCAATTTGCTCGTATGAATAGCCGGCTTTAATGAGGCCAATTACATAGACCTCAATTACCTCATAGTTTAGTAATTTATCTTCTCGAATCAGACGCGCCAAAATGTTTCGACCTTTAAACGGCCAATCGAAGGGAAGCTCCGGAACAGTAACGTCACCGTTTTCACCCATGATAATCGGGACACCGAACATGTCCTCAGGCTCATTGTCAGAGTAAATGCGACGCTGCATATACTCAGTGATTTGCTCCCCGCGATAACCCTCAGCGACCGCTCCAAGCATCCATGTCAACCACTTTGAACCATCATCGTTCACGAAGCTAAAAAGGTCCAAGAAATCGGTCTTATTCAATATCAAACTGTTCTGTTTTGCTCTTTCGGGAGTCGCGTCGCTGACGTCTCCAAATACATTAATTCTTTTTTCGTCAATTGATTGAACGATCTGGTATGGTGAGTAACCGCTATCATATGCTTTAAGAATTGAATAAGCGGCTTCTTTATTGCTGCCTAGCAGAGTCTCGGCCAAGTTTTTTGTTTCCCGAAGATCATACTCTTTGGGGACGCTTAGTATGGTCCAGAACAAAGAAAGGAGCACAACAATAACCAATAACCCTATTAGTAATAAAGGTAATCTTTTCATTCGCTCTCTGCTACATTTACGTTATGACCTGCTAATTCTAGCACAATTTAAGCAACCATTCAACCGATGTTGAGTGTTGCGATGTAATACGGTAATCTTATTGGATCGTTAGGAAACCGCCTTGGAGGAGACTCACCATGCGAGCCCTGAGAAGCGTCTTTAGAAGAAAAGTGCGAGCCTTTCTGACAATCTTCGGCATTGCCATAGGTGTCTTCGCTCTTATTGTCATGGGGGCGATGGCTGAGAAGTTAACCCTGCTTGTAGACGGCGGGACAGAATATTATGTAGATAAAGTACTGGTATCCGAAAGCGATCTCATCAGCCTGGCCCCAAGCCCGATGTCGGCTGATAAAGTCAAGGAGATCGAAAAAGTTAAAGGTGTCGCAAAAGCTCAGGCCGAGCTCCAACTGATGCTGGACGAAGACATGGGAGCGGTCCAAATGGGCCCGCCGGCCAGCATCGTCGGGACCGATCTGCGAGGTCAGAAGTATGAAACTTTTGCAGTTACCTTCGCCGGGGGACGCGATCTTAAGAAATCTGACAGAAAGAAAGTGGTTGTCGGTTCCGATCTGGTAAAAAAATTAGACGCTAAAATCGGAAAAAACGTAAAAATCAGGGGCAAGAAATTTGAAGTCGTCGGCATTTTGGAGAAAACACTGACAGTTCCTGACACAACTGTCATAATGCCGCTTTATGACGCCCAACGGCTTCACTATAAAGAGCTGCCGGAAATGATAAGAAATGAGGTCGATGTGGATGATCTGTCGACAGGCATAATGGCGTTTGTAAAAGATGGTTTCAACCCCGACAAGGTAGCCAAAACTATTGAAAAAGAAGTGAAAGGCGTGAAGGGCTTTGGGCCCAAAGCTTTCAACGACCAGATAGGTAGTGCTGTCGCTATCTTTACGTCAATAATTTTTCTAATCGGCATGATCTCCCTTCTCGTCGGTGGTCTTTCAGTTATTAACACGATGACCATGTCCATTTCAGAGCGGACGAGAGAGATCGGAATACGCAAAGCCATAGGAGCATCAAGCTGGGAAATTGTTCGTCAATTCCTAGTTGAGTCGGGGATTATCGGGCTCATTGGCGGTTTGATAGGGCTGGGCTTGGGTTGGGTATTCACAGCCCTGGCGAATTCGGCAGGCAACGAATCGGGTACAGCTCTTTTCCTGGTAACATCTCGCCTGGCTATCGGCTCTGTAAGTTTCGCTCTCCTTCTCGGCATTATCGGAGGCTTTTTTCCATCTTGGCGAGCGGCCCGCATGGACCCTGTCGCGGCTTTAAGATATGAGTAGCGCCGCGGGCGGCAAGGGGACAATAATGAAAACGATCGTTCGTGTAACGAATATTCATAAGAAATATAAACTAGGGAAGAAAAACTTTGTCCACGCGCTTCGCGGGGTCTCCCTTGAAATAAGTGAAAGTGAGATGACAGCCATCATCGGCCCGTCCGGGTCCGGCAAATCAACGCTTATGCATATTATGGGTATCCTTGACAGACCCGATAAGGGAGAGGTGTGGCTGTCCGGGGAGCGAGTCGACAACCTCTCAAAGAACAAGCTTCCTAAACTACGCGCGGCCAAGTTGGGCTTTATTTTCCAGGGTTACAATCTAATACCGACGTTGACAGCCGCTGAAAACGTGGCACTGGCCGCGGAATATGCCGGTCGCTCGCGCCGCAAAGCGCTAATGATGGCGGAAGAAGAGCTGACTAGTGTGGGTCTAGCCGACCGGCTGCGCCATCTACCGACAGAGTTATCCGGAGGCCAACAACACCGGGTCGCTATCGCCCGCGCGCTTATAAACAACCCGGAAGTAGTGCTGGGAGATGAACCTACTGGAGATCTCGATACAGTCACTTCCAATGAGATAATCCAGATGATGCGGGAGATAAACCAACGCACAGGCACCACGTTTATTTTGGTCACTCATGACCAAGAAGTTGCCGACATATGCGACAGGATTATCCATATGAGGGACGGCCTGATAATTGATGAAGGAAAACCTGCCGCCGCCGATCCTTCCTAAAGAACGCTTTTTTTCGATTGATCCGCGAAAAACAACGGAGTGCGCGACTTTTCAGGCGAGCAGCGCTTCAATTTAGCTTGAAAGGATGTATCGGCTGATCCTGGGGCCGATGCTAATTTTCTTCGCAGGCGTTGATTACATTGTTACAATCACAGGCAATGCCGGCGAATGGAGAACAAATGCTTCATTTTGTCGCTTGTTTTGAGTATATTTCATACAGACTGCAATTGTTTTAAAGGATTGAGGAAAGTGATAAAGACATATCTGAAGACCATAGGCGAACCGGAACTGAAGATTATCGAAGATTTTCAGCCGAGCGCCTGGATATACGTAGAAAATCCAAGTGAGAAGGAACTGCTTGACTTGTCCGATTACTTCTCGCTCGAAATAGGACTCCTGGAAGACGCTGTCGACTTCTATGAAGTTCCAAGAATTGAGATAGAAGAAGGCGTGACATATATCTATACTCAATTCCCGTATAAACTAGGTATTGAAGTGGTAACAATTCCGGTCCTTTTTGTGGTGGGAAAAGATTTCTTTGTAACTATTTCAGAAAGAGAATTTCCCTTTATCGAGCGTTTCACCAAAGAACGCATCGATTTCTATACAACACAGAAAACAAAGCTTTTCCTGCAGCTGTTTTCCCAGATAAACGCGACCTATAATATCTTCCTGCGCCAGATCATCCGCCAGGTAAAAAGCAGCAGAATCCAACTTGAGAAAATTGCGAATAAAGATGTGGTTCAACTAGTAGCCCACGAAGAAGTATTGAACAATTTTATGTCTGTTCTTGTGCCGACCAATAATGTCCTAAAGAGAATTTTATCCGGTCGATACGTCCAGCTTTACGATGAGGACAAGGACCTTCTAGAGGACCTTTTTCTTGATATCGGCCAGCTTATGGAGATGTGCCGCTCAAATCTAAAAAACATTGCAAATATTCGCGACGCCTATTCAACGATCATGACCAATAATCTTAACAGTGTGGTCAAGTTGTTGACTTCACTTACAGTAGTTCTTATGGTTCCGACGCTTATCAGTAGTCTCTACGGCATGAATGTCAAACTGCCTTTTGCCGAATCGCCTATAGCCTTCGTCGGGATCTTAATTTTCACGTTTCTGCTTTCCTTGCTGATTTTGGCCATTTTCATTCGCAAGCGTTTCTTTTAGACTTCCTCGAGCCATGATCCTAGAAACAGCACTTAATTAAACACCTTATCTTCTCAGCTAATATTTAAAAATATTGTGATGAAAACACCGACGGTGATTAGTATCGCCAGCCCCGATGATTTTCGACTCCCCTCAGTTTCGTCCGTCTCTTTTCCCGCGCCGAAGCCTAAAACACCCAGTGCCGGGATGACAACCACCCAGATGGTTAGGGCGACAATAGTCCCGACACTAGTTGAATAAAGATCGGTCAAAACCCTATGAGTAGAAAAACGAGGCCTACCCCGTCGATAACACCTCTGAGCGCTTTCTTTTGTTCGTTGTTCATGCCGGCCCCTCCAACCAAGCCCCATATTATCTATGTAACTTCCATTTTATAAATATTAATTCCAGCAATATTTGCTGCGTTTATAAAAACAAGAAATTAATGGGTCCGATCAAAAATCGCCACACAAATTCCCATTTTCCAAGAGGAATAGCACCGGGAGTAGTTAGAAAGTACATAAATGAAAAGAAAAACCACAAGCTCATGCCGCCGCCACGATAGCGCTTTCTCCCGACCATTTCCCCCTCCTTTAAGCTCTCTTCGTTAAGTCAGTGGTCGAACTGCTTGCTTATCATAAATAAACGCTACGCCGCTATTTGTCAATTAAACCTAGTGCCGCACCCTGCTTCTAAAACAGTCCGCCCAAGTTGAATGTCAGCACCTTGTCTTGTTTTCGGTCTGTCCTAATCCACAATGCCGGGATCGCTCAGTGCTTCGCTCCTAAGCAACTTCAAGCTTATTGGCAGCATACCTAAGAGCATCAGTAGAGCTCCAATGAACATCAAGTTGTCCAAATCCATAAAAATGATAATCATTAAAGTTCCAACAAAAATCAGGCTTGGAGACCACTTGGGAACTATTTGACTTTTGAAAAGCCCTGCAGCTAATACGAGAAAGCCCAAAAGACTCAGAACTGAGAGGTATGTTGTTATTGCTAACGGCCCCTGCATCTCGGTTAATGCCTCTAACGCGGAGACCGCGCCTTCAACTTGATCTGCCGGCATGTTACCGATTGCTGAAAAGGAAAGCCAGGCCGCAAATACTCCCGCCATAAAGACAGAGCCTACTAAAGTTAATGACGCGCCAATGAAAGAAAACCATGGTTTTTCCCTAAACAAAACAGAACCAAGTGCTATAGCCGCAAAAATCATCAACGGAACTGAAAAATAAGCAGTAAGATGAGGGCCGGTAAAATTCCTCATGGCGTCTGGCCCCATTAACATGGTCACGGTGCCGGCAACCGGTACTTGCTCATATTTAAATTCGAATACAAGAAATTCTGAGATACTTTGAAAGTGCATGGCAAATGCCACCATGAGAAGCAAGGGAAATAAGATTAGAGATATCCCTCCCAAGACATGCATTGTTTTGATTGTCTTTTGATTTTTCACCTTGTTTCTCCTTAAAAACTTTTTTTACTATTTACTAGCCGACTTTTTCGTAGACCTTTTTACAAATTCGATAAGCTCGGTTTTATGTTCAAGCAAAACGTGATTTAAATGGTTTTCGATCTTGTTCAGAAAATCAAAAACTTGCTGTTTTTGGGAATTTGTAAACTCAGAATAAAGCTGTTGCGTCACCTCTTGATATATCGCCTCAATATGAGCAAGAGAAGTTCTGCCTTCGTCTGTAATCGCGAAGTACCAAATGCGCTTATCGTTAATGTCAAACGATCTTTTGATGAAACCTGACTGCTCTAAACTTTTTGTCTTGTGAGTAATGCTGCTCAAAGTGCTGTTTACGCTTTTTGCCAAAGCGGTTGTGGTGGCAGTGCCCGCATTGATGTGTTTTAGGATTTCGTAACCCGTAAAGGTCATCCTGAACTGCGAAAAAACAACATCACTTGTTTTTCCTAGGATTTGACCGACTGCCAGCAGCTTGTTTGTAATATTAACGCTGATATCCATATTAAGTTAGTGCCTCCATTTTGGTTTATTACTATTAATAGTTTATTAATGTTAACTATATAAGTCAAGTGATAGTTGTTTGGACAACCAGTAAAACTTAAGAATCATCTAAATCGCCGCAGAGGTTAGCGTCAGAACAGCTCAGGGCCTGACGCATTCACATTATTCCTGTGTGACCGAGTTGTCTGTCCGACTGATAATGATGGTCTATGTTATCGAAGAGACGAGATGCTGTATCGTATATTTTTCTTCTTTGGGAGGCCCGAAGAAACGGCCAATTTCATTTCCTTTTAAGCGGCTCTTCTCATTCTTTGTTCCCGTGCAACTTCCGCTCTTCTTGTACTGCCGCGTATGGTAAAGGAAATAATGATCGTGGAAATACCACCGATCAATGCGAGTATCCCAAAAATAACAGGCAGCAAAGAAGCTGCGACAAGTGGTGAGCCTAAAAGGACAATACCAAGAACTAAATCAAAGATGCTGATAGCGAGATAACCGACACCATCACCGCCCAAGCCTCTTACAAGGTTTATCGCACTCATCAACAAGGCATTAATGCCAAGAATAATTATTAATACAGTCGGAACGAGAAGCGCGCTCCAGACCGGGTGCCGCAAAACAATTGCGCCGGCAAATATGCCTAGGAGGCCGACAGCCAGAGACCAGAACCAATTGAGATGCGATGTCCTTGTAAATATTTTAACTATGGAAAGCACACCGCTTATCAACCAATAAATGCCTAAGAAGGTCGCTACCACCAACAGCGTTGCTCCCGGTGCCGTGACAAGGAAGAGCCCCAATATAACAGCGGCAATGCCCTGAAGTAAAACGAGCCCCCAATCACTTGAGTTTTGCACATCTACGCTTTGATATTCATTCATTATTATCAAACCTTTCCTATAGTATGCTTCTTCATTCCTCGCCCAGATGTTTTTTAACAGGTATGATCCAAATTTTTGACCAATTAGGGAAGGTCAAGTGTTTTTGTCATCCAAGATTCGCTCGCGCGGAATCGGGAATAAACACTTGGCAATTTGTCATGTTTTGATCTATTTCGATACCGATGGACATTTTGCGGAAATAGAGTTTGTGAAAAGACTATTTAAAAGGAGAGAAAATGACCGAGAAAAATTATTATTATGGCAGCAGTGGCGGCATAGGTTTGTGGGCGTTCTTTTCACTCATGTATTTTATGACTACACCAGGCGTTATTCCCCTCGGAAAGTGGGAATTCGTGTGGCGATTCATAGTTGGCCCGATTAATTTTTTGATCCCATAAAAAAGTAGTTATCGCTTTCTACTCACAATTCACAAGTTTTTTTGCGATGAAATAAGCAATATTTCCTTCATTCTCGCATGCCGATTAACACCAATATCGACTTGCGGTTTTCTATGATCTTTTGGCTAATCGCGAGAGGCTCGGAGTCGTTTGAGCGCGTCGATACAAGGGTAAAACACGCTAAACAAGAAACTAACTTCAGGGCCTTTCAGGGCCTGAAATCAAGGAGCGCGTTTGCTGTGAGTGCAAGAAACCGAAAACCCAATATTCTCGTCATTTGGGGTGATGACATTGGCATCACTAACTTAAGCTGCTACTCAAAGGGCATTATGGGATACAAGACGCCGAACATCGATCGTCTCGCACATGAAGGAATGATGTTCACCGATTGCTACGGAGAGCAGAGCTGCACCGCCGGCCGGGCCGCATTTATCACCGGACAAAGCGTCTTCCGCACCGGCTTGAGTAAAGTAGGCTTGCCCGGGGCTAAGCTGGGGTTACAGGACGAGGATCCGACAATCGCCGAGCTGCTAAAACCGCAAGGCTATGCTACCGGTCAGTTTGGCAAGAACCATTTTGGCGACAAGGATAAGTTTCTACCGACCAACCATGGATTCGACGAATTCTTCGGCAACCTATATCACCTCAACGCAGAGGAGGAACCGGAGCTGCGCGATTACCCGCCGGAGTCCGACTTCCCTGACTTTAAAAAGAATTTTGGGCCCCGCGGGGTAATCCACAGCTGGGCCGACGGTCGCATCGAAGACACAGGGCCGCTGACGAAGAAGCGCATGGAAACAGTCGATGACGAATTTAGTGATGCCGCGATAGACTTCATGGACAGGCAGCATAAATCCGACACTCCTTTCTTTCTATGGTTTAACTCCACCCACATGCACTTCCGTACTCACGTTAAGCCCGAGAGCCGGGGGCAATCCGGACGCTGGCAGTCAGAGTATCACGACGTGATGATCGACCACGATAAATGCGTGGGCAGCTTGCTTGACAAGCTAGATGAGCTTGGCATTGCCGATAATACGATCGTCATTTACAGCACTGATAACGGACCGCACATGAACACTTGGCCGGATGCGGGAATGACGCCTTTTCGTAACGAGAAAAACTCCAACTGGGAGGGCGCCTATCGGGTTCCGGGATTGATACGCTGGCCTGGCAAGATCAAGTCCGGAACAGTCTCTAACGAGATCATTAGCCACATGGACTGGCTGCCGACGTTCTTGGCGGCCGCCGGCGAACCTGAGATTAAAGAAAAACTTCTCAAGGGATATTCAGCAAACGGTAAAGAATTCAAAATACATCTGGATGGCTACAACCTTCTCCCTTATCTGATCGGTCAGACCGACAAAAGTCCCCGTACAGAGTTCTTTTACTTTTCAGATGACGGAGATCTGACCAGCGTGCGCTATGACAACTGGAAGATAGTTTTTATGGAACAACGTGTTTCAGGGGGGTTGCAGATTTGGCTGGAGCCTTACATCACTCTCCGCGCCCCCAAAATTTTTAACCTGCGCACCGATCCTTACGAAAGAGCCGACAGAACCTCAAACACTTACTACGATTGGTATCTCAACCATGTTTACCTCCTCAGTCCTGCGCAGCAAATCGTGGCCGATTTTCTAAAGACTTTTAAGACTTATCCATCGCGTCAGAAAGCCGCGAGTTTTACCATCAATCAAGCACTCGATAAGCTACAACTCCCCAAGGCTTCATGAGAAAGAAATGAATAAACGTGCGCCCGTGGCATTCCACGTCATGGCAAAACCAACGGGCGCTCGCTGCAATCTCTCGTGCGACTACTGCTTTTTCAAGGAAAAAAGCGAACTTTATCCGAATAGTTCATTTAGAATGGCCAACTCTATTATGGAGAAATACATTCGCCAGACTATAGAGGCACAGGAGGTTCCTAGCATTACTGTTGCCTGGCAAGGAGGAGAACCCACGCTTATGGGATTGGACTTCTTTCGCCGGACGATAGAGGTACAAAAGCGCTATGTGAGGCCCGATGTGTCAATCAATAACACCATCCAGACCAACGGCGTGCTCCTCGACGAGGGCTGGGCTGAGTTCCTGCGTGAGAATGACTTTCTGGTGGGCCTGAGCATGGACGGCCCCGGGGAGTTGCACGACGCGTATCGCCATGACAAGGCGGGTCGTTCCGTATTCGACAAAGTCGTTGGTGCGGCGCGTCTCATGCAGAAAGAAGGAGTGGAGTTCAATATTCTCTCTACGGTAAACTCCAAAAACGCAGAGCGCGCCCTTGACGTCTATCGCTTCTTTCGCGACGAGCTCGGCGCAAGATTCCTGCAGTTCATTCCAATTGTCGAGCCACGGGGGGTGGTTGGGCAACCTGATGAAAAACCTATGGTTAGCGAACATACAGTGCGCCCAGAGGCGTATGGTAAATTTCTCACCGAAATCTTTGATGAGTGGCTAAGCCGGGACGTAGGCAACATGTTTGTTCAAACATTCGACGGCGTACTCGCCTCATACGCAAGAGGCTACTCCAGCTTATGCATATTTCAGCCTACGTGTGGAAATGGTGTAGCACTCGAACACAACGGCGATCTCTACTCCTGCGATCACTTTGTAGATCGGGAGTATCTCCTGGGCAACATCAGCGAGACTCCACTCAAAGAACTCGCCACCTCGGAACAACAGCGTGGATTCGGTGACGCCAAGTTCGAGAACTTACCGAAGTTCTGTGGGGAATGTCCATACGAGTTCACATGCTATGGTGAGTGCCCCAAAAATCGGATAATAACCGCACCCGACGGTGAATCGGGACTCAACTGGTTATGCTCCGGGCTTAGACAGTTTTTTGCGCATACCGAGCGACCGATGCGCCTCATGGCCGATCTGCTTAAACAGGGGCGGACAGCAAGTGAAATTATGTCACCGCCGGCCGGCGAATCTATGAGTACCGGACGCAACGATCCCTGTCCATGCGGGAGCGGGCACAAATACAAACGGTGCTGCATCTAAATAGGCCCAGATCAAAAAGGTAGCGATATTTAAGTTTCTTCTGCGTTAATAAAGCGCACTTGTACAGAGACATCCCGGCCTGTTTCCCTGGTAATTCTATCGTCTATATCTTTTGCCAAATCCGGTATCGACTTTCCGCGTGGCGCGTCTACCTGCACGACCACAATCGGCTCTTTGCCGAAAAATAGAACGTCTACTACTTTCATTTTTATAGAAATACTGAGAAGCCCCAGTTTGCGGTATTTCGCCTCCTTAAGAACTGCTTTTGCTTGGTTTTCGGCTCGATGTTCGAAAGCAGTGCTTTTGTACGAGACATAAGTTACAAGTCCGAGGGCAACAGAGAGTATGAGCATTGTGATGCCTAAGATTATAACTCGCCTCAAAGTCGTCGCTTGCGCGCTGCCGGCCTGGAGCCAGCTTTGAGGACGATAACCGAATGACCAGAAAATTGCCAAAGCAGCGAGATTAATCGAGATCACATTGACCAGCAAAAGCACGGAAGCTCCCAACATGACGAGCGGCATTCCCCACGCGATTCCGAGGCCCACAGTTGCCGCCGGCGGGACGAGGGCAACGGCGATCATCGCCCCGACAATTACCGATGAGACCCCGCGGGACAGGCTGACAACAGCGGCGATGCCGGCCCCGAGGGCAACAGCGGCGGATAGAAAATCGGGCGTAAGACGCTCATGTATCTCCGGTACGATGGTAATATCCAACCCCGGCGGTATTAACGCCGTCTGTTTGACAAGTAGAGCAAAAAGCGCGGCGCTGACGATGGCGACGCCGATTCCGGATGCCTGGAGCCTGAGGCCGCGAAAGAACAGCTTATGATCACTTACCACAGTGCCAACGCTGGTCGCCATGGCCGGTCCCATTAAAGGAGCGATAACCATCGCCCCGATAATCACCGCGCCGGAATTTGTCAATAATCCCACCGTTGCGACGATAGCGCTCACCGCTGTCATGAGAAAGAAAGTCGATATCGACGGAGCCATCTCTTCGGCCCTAGCCTGAAGTTCTTCGCGGGCGATCTCGTCTTTGGGATAGCGTTTCTTCAGTTCTTTATATCGATGCGAAATAACAGTTTCGGGTTTGAGAATGATCGTAAAAGCTTTTTCTTCGACACCAACGGCTCTTAGACGCTCAAGAATCGACTCGACTGCTCCAATCGGCACAGGAAACGATACGATTGCACTATAGCCATGCCGCCCGGTTTCATTTGTGACAGCGTAATCTATACTCTCCTTATCCAGCTCCCCGAGAACTGCTTCAAGCGCGCCATCCGGTATCAATATCTGTATGTATCTCATAGCGGCCACATACCCATACCAGCCATATACCCATTTGCCTAAGGGGGTTGATCTTTGTCGCCCTCGTCCCCTTTTCCCTAGTAGCCAAAGCGCAAATTGGAAGCACCTATCAATTTCCCTTTCCTTTTCTTAAATCAACAATTTGTTTTATTGTTTTATTAAATCGAGCCTGGGTAAATCTTCAAAATGACGTCAAAATCTGTGATAACTCTATCGATAGCGGCAATCATATTCTTGTTAGTGGCAAATTTTTCACTCTGGTTGAATAACAATATATTCAGCCGCGATACGTTCGTAAAGACCGTCGTTTCAACCGTACGAACACATGAGGTTCGGAATGCTATCGCGAGCGAAACCGTAGACCAGCTTTTTGAGAATTCACCGATATTAGACAGATTAGCGGGAAACACACTGACATCTGCAATCAGCGGCCTGCTCGCAAGCGATCTCGCAAGACCTGTTTTGGATAGAATGGCGGCACGAGTTAACATTCTTCTTACTTCAAAACGGCCTATGGGAATCGAATTCGACATCTCGCCCATCAAGGGTTTTGTAAAACCGATCACGTCTGTGCTGGAAAAGAGATTTGGCTTAGCAGAATCTCAACAAAAACTGCCGAACACGATTACTTTAGTCAAAAAAGGCGAGTTTCCGTCGATCTACAGCTGGGCAATAGTTCTGCTTTGGATCGGTCCTATTGTTGGTCTGATCGGCCTGGGAACCATCATCGGTCTGATTTGGAAATCGACTCATGAGCAGCGTCCTTCAGTCCTCAAAGTTATCGGCGCATCAATGACGATCGGCGCCTTCTTATTTATTGTTTTGACCACGTTGCTAAAGGCCCCGATTCTAGCATCTATTTCCAGCAGTAATGCACAAATAATCGCTGAAAATCTTTTTGATGCTTTTGCCGGCAAATTGACAGCGCAAACATGGATACTAACTGTGGCGGGCCTATTGCTGGTGGGCGCCGGCTACCTGATACCAGAGGCCGAAGGGTACTATAAAAAATCAAGATCTCTCAAAAGCGCCGCCTAGAACCGCTTTTTTCACAAAAGTCCGTTCATTATTTCATTTCCTAACATTGCGAACGTTCTCACCTCAATTCTGAATGCGCTTATTGTCACTGTGAAGCCTTGTATATATAGAAAGGCGGCCACGGTTGCCGATTGCATTTCGTTGATTGACGAGTCTCGCCTGGCCCAAGGTGGGCGAGCTTCAGTTTTCAGCGGGGTTTCTTGTGTGTGTGCGTAACCTCTGAGAATCAAGACCGAATGTGATTACCTGCCTTTTTGTTGGGAATAAGAATTACTTATTCTTGTCGAAAGACAAAAGGAGGTGATTGATTTGACAGAAATTACCACTGAGCAAGAAAGAAGACTACGAGGTCTCTCGGAGTGGGATGAAGATACGATCGAGTCTCTAGTCGCCATGAGGGCGGATAATATCGAGAACTCCGGCCTTGATGCCAAAACCCATGCGCTTTGCCGCCTGGCGGCATTGGTGTCTATCGATGCGCCCTTGGCCTCGTATGCTTGGCATGCAAAAGTGGCCATGGCTAGCGGCGTTACAGTTGACGATGTGGTCGGAGTATTGATCGCGCTCGCCCCGACGGTCGGCATGGCCCGTATCGTGGCGGCCGCCACTAAATTGGCTGTTCTTTACGACATCGCAGTCGAAGAGATTCGGAAAGTAGCCTAAGGAGAAGACAGATCATCTTTAGGACGACAGACGCCCAAATCGCGGGTGCCGGCGGGATTCCACTTCGGAAGGATATCAGGCCGGCACCCGGCGAGCGGGCGTTTTTCTCTTTATTTAAGCGGCGCGCTTCTTCTCATACGTTCTAGCTATTTCCTGCGCTTCAGTCGGGCGTGCGGCCAGATAGATCAGGGAACCAAAGAACGGCAAGATAAAAACAAATGCCAGCCAGCCCACCTTAGCCCAACCGCCCAGATCATGCCGTGAGAAAATATCGATCACAACAGAGATCCAGAGAATAACAATTGGAACATAGACGAAAAAGAAGAGAAGCCAGTTCCAGTACGGCAAATCGTAGATCATGATTCATCCCCCCTCGCTCAATCACGGTCGTTATTATGATATCCCTGCCCCGCCATTAACAAACCTGGGGTCAAAACCACTGAACGCACGATGCGCCGGGCGCAGTTAATCAAAACAAGTCCTTGTCTTTAGGTCTGGGTTTTTCACTGGCTTCTCCACGTGGGAAATGAATTAAGGTTTAGCTCCGCGTCAGTGAGGAAACAAGAATTTGTGTTGTTGACTAACGCATTTGCATTACGCGAACAAGGGGGACAAGATGGCACAAGATCCGCAGATTGGAAGAGAAATACTACCCATTCCCGATAGACCGGCCAAAGGAAAACCCGCACTGGACGCGCGTGATGCTGAGTTTCCTTCACTCAAGCCACTCAGACCGCCGGAAGGAGCGCCAAATGTCGTTATCGTGCTCATTGATGACATGGGGTTCGGGTGTCCGTCGACATTCGGTGGCCCGGTAGACATGCCTACGCTGGCGCGGCTGGCAAAGGGCGGATTGAAATTCAATCGGTTTCATACGACCGCCCTCTGTTCGCCAACGAGACAGGCACTTCTGACCGGTAGAAATCATCACACGGCTGAAATGGGTTCGATTAGCGAGACGGCAACCAGTATTCCCGGTTACACGAGCGTCCGGCCGAACTCCGTTGCCACTGTTACTGAGATGCTCCGCCTGAACGGATATAATACCGGTGCATTTGGCAAGATGCACCAGACTCCCGCTTGGGAGGTCAGCACGTCCGGTCCGTTCGATCGCTGGCCAACAGGAGAAGGATTTGAAAAATTCTATGGTTTTCTCGGCGGAGAGGCCAATCAATGGACGCCCAGTTTGTTCGAGGGGACTACACCAATCGAGCCTCCGGATAAGGAAGGATATCACCTTTCCGAGGATCTTGCCGACCAGGCGATCAGCTGGATGCAGCAGCAGCAAGCACTTACGCCCGACAAACCCTTCTTTACATACTTGTCTTTCGGCGCCACTCACGCTCCGCACCATGTGGCAAAAGAGTGGATCGAAAAATACCGCGGCCGCTTCGATAGGGGTTGGGACAAAATGCGAGAAGAAACACTCGAGCGCCAGAAAGAACTAGGGATAGTCCCGCGGGAAACCCGGTTAACCGATCGCCACGAGGAAATTCAAGCATGGGCCGAGCTAACAGATGATGAACGGAAAGTCTTTACGCGCCTCATGGAGGTTTATGCAGGCTTTGCCGAGCATACCGATCACCAGGTCGGCCGTTTCATGGATGCCCTAGAAGAGCTAGGGATAATGGAGAATACCCTCGTCTTTTACATAGCCGGAGATAATGGCGCCTCGGCCGAAGGCGGCCTCAATGGTACGGCAAACGAGATTAGCGCTCTGAACGGATTTCCCGACACAATCGAGTCGACTCTGAAAGCTTTGGATGAATTGGGTAGTGAGAATACATACAACCACTATCCGGCAGGCTGGGCTCACGCAATGGACACTCCATTTCAGTGGACAAAACAGGTGGCTTCCCACTGGGGAGGGACCCGCAATGGAATGGTCGCCCACTGGCCAAAAGGATTCAAATCCAAGGGAGAGATCCGCCAACAGTTTCACCATGTGATAGATGTCGCGCCGACCATCCTTGAAGCGGCAGGGCTTCCAGAGCCATATATGGTGAACGGCGTGGCCCAAAAACCAATCGAGGGCGTCTCGCTGGCATACACATTCGATGCCCCCGACGCCACCGACCGCCACACTACGCAGTACTTTGAGATGTTTGGAAATCGAGGCATCTATCACAACGGTTGGACGGCAGTGACCAAACATAGGACACCTTGGGATCTGGTCGGGAAAGTAGTCCCGTTTAGTGAAGATGACTGGGAGCTGTACGACACGATATCCGATTGGTCTCAAGCGAACAACCTGGCCGATAAGCATCCCGAAAAGCTCCGCGAACTATATGAGCTATTCATGGTCGAGGCGGCCAAATATAACGTCTTCCCCATGGACGATCGAACGGCCGAGCGCTTCAACGCGGAAATAGCCGGCCGGCCGGATCTCATGGGCGGGCGAACATCTCTCACCCTGCGCCCGGGCATGACGCACCTGATGGAAAACACGGTTCTCAACGTCAAGAACAAATCCTACACCGTGATCGCTAGCCTGGATATTCCTGAAGAAGGGGGCGAAGGAGTAGTCATCGCCCAGGGAGGCCGGTTCGCGGGCTGGAGTCTCTACGTTAAGAACGGCAAACCAACCTACTGCCACAACTGGTTCAACAGTGAGCGCTTCTACGTAAATGCGAAGGAGCCCCTGCCGCCCGGACCTGTAACCGTAAAGTTTAGCTTCGACTACGACGGAGGCAAGCCAGGTGCCGGCGGCACCGGAACCCTCTCCGTCAATGGCAAACAGGTCGCAGAGTCTCGAATCGAGCGAACGGTACCCATGATGTTCGATACAAATGACGGTATGGAGATCGGGATGGATCTGGGGTCGAAGGTAACCGAAGACTATCCCGACGGGAGCTCACCTTTTAACGGGAAAATCGATTGGGTCCGGATCGACGTTGGCGGCGATGACCAAAGCCATAAAGTGAGCGAGGAGCAACAGTACCACATGCGGATGGGCAAACAATAGCGTGAACAACTGCAAGTCGGGTGTCCTATCAGGAATCAGGATAATCACCTTCAAGCTCAATGAATCCGTGCATCAGATCAAACAGATCGGTCTGACCGACAAGACATTCAATAACACGGCGTTTTTACATTGATTATCATGAAGCTCGCGGGGTAACACTGAAAAAAGATTCCAAAGGAGGCTGATTGGTTAATACTTGCTGGTCATTTTCCATGTATAAACTGCCCGAGAAACTATTCGTGGCAAATCCCATCAATCGCTACTCAATTGGTGATAGGACAGATGGGATAGAGTACGAGGAGGATGGCTCGCCAGTGATCGAGCATCTCCTTACGCCCCTCCGGCTTTGGACGCGATTATGAAAGGCAGTATTTCCAAGGCTGCATAAGTTTATGAAATAATAAAACCCTTCATAAGCGCTCTGCTTATATATCAATGATCAATGCGATTCTGTATCTGTAATATCTATATGTCTTGCTTCCCCAGAATCTGTGCACTCAATTTCTAATTGAACAGTGGAAAAATAGAATCCATATTCTTCTCTTAATGTCTTGTGGGTTTCTTTCAATATGTATTCACTCTTCATCATGTCAAATATTCGAATATGGGCTGAGAAAATATTTTTACCGGAGGTAAGCATCCACGCATGAATATGATGAATATCTCTTACTCCGTCTACAGATTGTAGCGATTCCGTGATTTTGTCTAAGTCTACGTTTTTTGGGACCGATTCAAGCAGGATATTGAAAGAATCCCTGATAATGCTCCAGGAAGCATAGAGCAGAACTAATCCAAACAACATACCTAGAATCGGGTCTATCGCAAGAAAACCAGTGAATCTAATAACCACTGCCGCAATGATTATGATAATGCTCCCTACAAGAGTTTGCAGTACATGCCAAAATGCTCCCTTCATGTTGAGATTATCTTTCTGGCCGGAGTACAACAATTTAATTGAAATAGCCTCAGTAATAAGACCGCCGAAAGCGGCAACCAGCATGGGTGCTATTGGAAGCTCAATTGGACTTCTTAGTCGCATGTATCCCATGAAAAGAACAATAATTGCCATAACTAGAAGGAAAGAACCATTCAAAAGAGCGCCAATAATCTCCGCTCGCAAAGAGCCAAATGTCTTGTATTTATCCGACGGGCGCATTGCTATGCGTCCCGCAACAAGGGCCAGTAGGACTCCACCTACTGCAGAGAAAGTATGGAATGCATCAGAGATTACGGCAATTGAACCAGAGTAAATTCCCAAACCTAATTCAATAATAAAATAGATGCCTGTTAACAAACTCGTTATTTTAAGAGCCCTGGCATTCCCTCCTGCCATGGAGTGCATGCCATGAGACGCTATTTCCTGCTTGTCATTATTCTTATGAGTTTCCATTATAAATTAATACTTTCTCTATTTTCACTCCAAGTTCTTTAGCAATTTTTACCATAGCGTGAACGCTCGGTTTCTTAATGCCTTCTTAGCATTTTCTCTTTATTATACCAACTTGGTATATTTTAAAAGATACCTGGATTATCCTGTTGGCACAGGTAATACTGCTAAAAACGTCGGTATGCCTGCTCTGAGGGCACTCGGCTGTAATTTATCATCGGAGTTCGATTGCCTAAATTCAAATAGTGTCCCATCTCTGAGTTCCGAAGATTTTAAGACTCTGACGGGCAATATTTATGTAAAAGCCACCTCGCCTACCAGGTAGTTTTAGAAAAATATATAAAATAGTAGTATTAACTATTGACTAGTGTTAAATTTACTATATTATCAAGTTAATATTGATGGACACTAGGTGGTAGTTATTATGTCGGATCTACAAGAACATCCCGCTGTACGAAAGTTTATGAAAGAACTAAACTCGGGGACCGTGTCACTGGTGCTTCTCACGATACTTGAGCGATCTACCGAGCCCCTCTACGGCTACGAAATCGCCAAGCGATTAGAAAAAGGTACTAAGGATGAGCTCCCGGTAAAAAGAGGTACGCTCTACCCCGTTTTGCGTTCGATGGAGGAGAAGAAGCTCCTCGAGAGCAGGGTTGAACCCTCCGTTTCAGGCCCGCCGCGCCGGTACTACTCCATTACCGACGAGGGGCGAAAAGTACTAGCCGTATGGAAGCAGTTGTGGCAACGAACGCTCGAGTTCGTGGACGCTACATTAGAAGAGGATGTGGACTGAAATGATTGAAGAATATCTAGAAAAGTTGAGGGCAGAACTTACCAGTGCCGAAGCCGACCCCGCGCTTATCCAAGACGCTGTATATGACGCAGAGGAGTATCTCAATCGTGAATCGTCAGAATTCGAAGGCAAGGATACTGAAGATGCACTTAAAGAACTAATTGAAAACTATGGCACACCAAAGGAGGTAGCCTCTGCTTATCTTGAGGCGGAGCTGACTGTAGCCCGAGCATTGCGCTTTCCAGAACCTCGTCCCCATAAATCTTTTGCCAGCCGGTTCTTTGGCGTACTGATAGATCCGCGTACATATGGCGCTTTTTTCTATATGTTCTTGTCGCTAGCTACAGGCATCGCCTATTTCACGCTCGCTTCTGTAGGCCTATCGGTTTCACTGGCAATGTCAGTAATGATTTTCGGGATACCTATCATGCTGCTATTTCTCAGCCTCATCCGCGGCGTCTCTTTTGTTGAGGGAAGAGTCGTGGAAGCGCTGCTCAGCGTTAGGATGCCGCGCCGGCCGCGAGTTGTCGCCCGTGAAGGTAATGTGATCGAACGCATCAAGTGGTGGCTTACCGACAGACGCACCTGGACAAGCCTTTTATATATGCTATTGCAATTACCGCTTGGAGTAGCTTACTTCATCGGACTGGTTACGGCATTGGCTCTGTCACTTGCTGTTATTGCGGCCCCTGTGATCCAGGTTCTATTCGACACACCCATTGCCTCCGGCGGAGGGTACACTTATATGATCGAACCATGGGCCATGCCTTTTGTAGTGGTACTCGGGATATTCTTTCTAATAATACTCATGCACATCGTGCGTGTGGTCGGCAAATTGCATGGTATATATGCGAAAGCCATGCTTGTCGGGGATGTCTCGTCATCGAGCTAAGAACGACCAACGAGAAGAAATCTAAAAACTGTTTCAAAACATGGGCAGAAACACACGGCGTCCGGTAGACAGATAGCGTGCTATTCCTTGACCCCGAGTGCGTCTATATCAAGTCTTCGTCTGTTCCCGACATTAACTATTTTGATGGTGTGGTTGCCTCTCTTTTTCCAGAGTTTTCTGAAAACCACTTTTCTGTATCTGGTCCGCGCTGAATAAGTGTTAACCGTTTTAATTAGTTTGTTGTCTATGTATATCTTGGCTTTTGATCTGGTTCTGGCTTTGGTCGTTATCAGGTATACGCCTCTGCCTCTGAACTTGTAGGTGATACGAGCCCCGGTCTTAGTCGTATACCGAAGCGTGTTCTTGTAAGCCCGTGTGTTTCTTGTTCTTGAGCCAAATCTAACATGATTTTTAACCCGGCTGTTGTTGTCAAAGGGGACAATTGTTCTTTTGACGCTAGAGTATCTGCTGACATTTCCGGCTCGGTCTTCAGCTCTGACTCTGAAATAGTAGTTCTTGCCGGCGCGCCCGCCGAAATAGGCCGCCCTTTTCGTTGTATTGGTTTTCCAGCTCTTCCAACCACCACCATGGACTTTCTTCTGCACATCAAATGAGGCAATCTTCGAGGCCGGGGACGAATCTCCGCCCTTCCAGGTGACCCTAAACTTAGTGTTCTTGGTCTGATTGGTTGAGAGATATGGCGTTGATATTTTCACTGTCGGTTTCTTGGTGTCCAGCTTTATGGTGTCAGAGACCGCAGATGATACATTGCCGGCTGAATCTTTATACTTGACCCACACCCTCCTGGTGCCATTAGTCGAGGGCAGTGTCCAGCTCTTGGTGGCCTTGTAATTTTCCCATCCTGACCACGAGCCGCCATCTTTTTTGAAACTCATCTTATCGACCCCGCTGCCCGCGCCATCAGAGGCCGACAAGTTCAATGTCACAGCGGTTGATTTGGTATATGTGGCCCCGGCGTTGATAGCTATAATGCCGGAGGGTTTGACACCATCAACAAATATCTCGTCGTAATATATTCCACTTTCATTGCCAAATACGTCTATGAATTGCACTTCAACGCGTCTTAAGCCGACACCGGGTTTAACCACCCAATCATGGTCAGTCTTATAATCTTGTTCTGCCCAAGACTCTCCACTATTCCTAAGTCTCATCGAGTCTACACCTGTGTCGTCGACGGCCAAAGTAAACAACGTCACAGTTGACGACCGAGTATAAACATCGCCATATTTGATGACAACAGAGCCCTCGGGAGGATTTGTTTCCGGGATAATTGACGGCAAGACCGAACTGCTTTGAGTAAAAAGATCCAGCTCTTGAAAAACCCATTTTGTCTCGGCAAAAGCATACTGAATTATCTGGAAACACGAAATGCCAATTAATAATAGTACAAATAATTTTTTCACAGCGACTCCGGTTGTAAGTTTGCAAAAGCGGTGAAAATTGCAAGTTATAAATCTGCGAGTGCTTGCATATTAGCTTAGATAGCAATCCTTTGTCAAACAACTAGGACGATTTTTTATTTGACTCACCGAAAGACCTAAGTACCCTGCGCAGTTGTTTATAGGAGAGTTTATAGATTTCTACTTCATGGCGTTCTGGAATTGTAAAGTAAGCGTACTGATAGGGAATCCCGATAGGAAAGTGCGTAATCATTCTATCCCCCTTTAACGTTTTTAGCTCTTTAGCTAAAGCAGGAAGATGATAGCGCATAGATAGATCGCTAATTAGCACAAAAGAACCTTTCTTAGGTAGATACTTTAAAACTTTTTCGGGTTTGTAAGCGTCGATTCCCCAAGTGGAAAACCCTAGATGGAAATAGTAAGGCCAGGGCAGAGCTGAAATTAGTATGGTGTCTTTTGAAAAGTGCGCCAACGCCGGTCTGGCTTTGCGTGATACTTCTCGCGGATATGAAGTCGAAAGAAAAATGCTTTTTGACGGGACTATTGCCTTAAAGGAAACGGAAAATAGCAGAATGATTGTGACTATGCCCGCGCTCGCCGCTAGGATTCGCGATCTTTTTGACACGCTGCGTAAATTCTCAGTTATCTCAGTGACTAATCGTGAGAGCGCGAAGGCACCAGGCAATATTAAAAATGGCATAAGATGCAAAAGATAACGAAACTCCCATGTCGCGACTTGGTAGTACAGGCTTAGCAACAGCAAGATATTCAAAGCACAGAATAAGCCCAGACGCCTATGGCTTGACACCAGAAGCAGATAGATTCCCGCAAAATAAGCAAGGACCAACACGGGGTCATAATATATAAACCGCTGCCAGGCTGAGTAAAGAATACGGCCTGAGACTGATAGAGAAATCATGTTAAGAATCTGAATCGCCGCCGGGAACAAAACGACAAACCACAGCAACAATCGACCTAAAAACTTTATGATATTGCTATGCAACATATTGTTTTTCTGCCTTGCTGCGAGGAGGCCGGCTCCTGTCAGCACCAAGACCACCAACACTCCGCGAAGAATTACGGATGTCTGTTGAACAACTTTGAGAACGACCGCAAACGGAGGCAAGAGCAGAAGCGCCACTGAGGAAAGGGTGAAGATAAAACTGCCAAATATTGTAAGTAAGCGTTCTTTTGACCAGCCGTATTCAGCAATCATCAACCACACAAGACCCGGCAAAACAACCGCATAGGTTACTCTTGATAATAAGGCTACCGCTAACGCAACCCCGGCCAGGAGATCCAACATGTGGCCATATGACGACGGCGCTGTTCTCAGTGTGAGGAGCAGGGCAACCATTAGAGCCAGAACTGACAGAGAATCGCCCATAATAAACCCGCTCCAAAATGTATGATTATAAGAGCCGGCAAGAAGAAACGCCGCCAATACTCCAGTTAGATATGAATCAAAGACATGGCGGCCCAGCAAATATGCTACATATATACTTAATACTGAAGCGCCCACAGCAACGATGTGTCCGGAAAGTTCCAAATTATCCGCAAAACGATCAATGACGGCAACAGCCATTGGATATACTGGTTTAAAAAGAGCTGAGCCAACCGGGGGGAAATGCATTCCTTGCGCGCCTAACCGCCCGAAAATCGTCCCATGTCTATTTAGATTATCGGCGATCACCAAATAATAGTAGGAATCCGGATATACGTAGAAGTTAAAAATATGGCCGAGTCTTGCCGCCAAACCAAAGATGAGCACCGACAAAGTTAATAGTGATACCGATAGCTTTGTTCCCATTAGTTTATGCGTTAGTTTAGCTTTGGAATTCTGGGGACTCAATACTTAGTTGTCACTTGCCTTTCCTATGGCAACCATTCTATGAACTAATTGGCCAAGCAGTCAACAATTGATTGTCTATTAGACGGTTCGGTCGCGGAATCAGGGAGAATAGTCGTAGATTCCCGCATGCGCGGGAATGACAACCCTCTTTGACATCTGTGTCTTTGGCTCATAGAACCACCCCTGCTGCAGAACGCGCCGCACATATAACTTGGCACAGAGGGTCCGACAGTGAGTCCGCCGAAAGGCAAACCATGACACACTCAAATCTATTGGTGTGGTGTGAAGCACTGGTTGACTTCATGTAATTAAGGTTATATTGTAATAACTGTATTATTGTATATCTAAGGAGGCTTGATAGACATGACATCGCAAATGATCGTAAGAATGGATCCCGAGCTAAAAGAAAAGTTAGCCAGGGTCTCTCGCCAAGAAGGCAAAACCGCTAGCCAGACAGTGCGGGAGTTGGTTGAAGACTATGTGGAACAGCGCGATATTAGTGCGCACATTAAAGACCTGTGGAATAACATTGGCGCTGAATTCAACGAAAAAGGAATTACACAAGCCGATATTGACGCGGCAATAAAACAGACACGCGCTGAGAAAAAGCACAAGTGATCCGAACCGTCATAGACACCAACGTTTTTGTCTCGTCGTTTCGGGGCGGCAACCCTGGGCGCGTCGTCGACTTGTGGATACAAAGCAAAATAACGTTGTGTCTTTCGATCGATATTCTAGAAGAATATAGACGCGTTCTCGCAATCGTTGACCTTAACCGCGAAAACTCCGCGACATTATTGGCCATACTTGATTCTGGGCATAGTCTCGTATTTACAAACCGCACGCCGGCAATCGCAGCGGTTGAAGCCGACCCTGACGACGATAAGTTTATTGAATGCTCGGTTGCCCTGAAAGCCGAGTATATAGTCACCGGAGACAAAGCAGTTTTAGCGATCGGCAAGTATGGCAATACTAAGATTGTTGGTGCCAAGCGGTTCTTAAACATCATGACCTAGTAGCCCAGATAGGACACTATTCGAACTTTAAGCAATCGGACTATATCGAGATGTTACAGCAGCTCAAAGCCTGTTGCCAACACATGGCTTCCGTGTGACACAAAGTTGTCCGGATGCTCAAGTCATCAAAGATACTCTGGGATCTATTAAACCTCCCGCTTTCACCCAAAACCTGCTTGCGCCTTTGAGATTAGATTGCTGTCTCTGCTTCAACTTCTCGGGGTAAGATAGAACAGATGATTGATCAATCTGAAGCTCGCGTGATCATAAAACTAATGATTTTCGCAAAGGTAGCAAGCGCCATCGTTGTTACGGTCGGCGCTGTGGTGTTCATGGGCTGGCTGTTTAACATCGCGATTTTGACGAGCATTCATCCTGCGTGGCCCCGCATGGTACCCAACACGGCAGTGTCTTTCTTTCTACTCGGTGTGTCGCTCTGGCTCCTGCAAGAAGAGTTTAACGAGCTGAGCATAGCAAGATACCGGCTGGGCCAAGTATTCGCAACCATAGTTGTTATTTTGAGTGGGTTGACGCTCGCCGAATATCTATTTGGCTGGCAACTATTCATAGACGAACTGTTTTCTCGCGAGTTATTTGGAGCAATTGAGGAATTAAAACCGCTCAGAATGGCGCCCCACACGGCACTCGACTTTTTTCTGCTCGGATGGGCTCTCTTACTTCTTAATGTCCAAGTACGCCGCGGACTTCGTCCCGCCCAGTTTCTCGCGCTCGCCGGAACCCTCGTTGGTTTGCTGACTCTCGTCGGCTACATCTACGGGGCCCCGTCCTTTGTCGGCACGATGGCGATACATACAAATGTAAGCTTCTTTCTGCTTAGCGCTGGTGTCTTATGTACGCGCCCGGATCGCGGCTTAATGGCGACCGCCATAAGTGACACTGCTGGAGGTATTCTCGTTCGTCGGTTGACACCTGCGATAATTGGCATTCCGGTAATTTTTGGTTGGCTGATATTATGGGGCGAACGTGGAAATTTTTATGGAGTAGCATTCGGCATGGCACTTTTCACGATACTGTTGATCGCGGTTTTTGCGGTCTTACTCTTACTAAACTCCGAACTGCTACATAGAATTGACGTCGAGCGTAAAAGAGCAACAGAACTAGGTGACGCTCTTAATGAAATAGATAGTGTTTTAAATTCAACGCTTGATATCGCCAAGATAATGCGGAAGGTTGTCATCGATGCAACAAAAGCAATTGGTTCAGAGACAGCCGTTATTTTTTTACGAGAAAACGACCACTGGATCCCAAGATATCATTATGGATTCTCGGAGGAACTGGCGGCAAAAAGATTCACCGATGAGGAACTGCCAATTGCGGCTCTGACCGCTAGACATAAGAAACTGATCATAGTAAATGACGCTCTTCAAGACGAGCGAGTCAACAAGCGACGCATGCAGGAGTATAAAATTCGCTCATTTCTAAGCGTACCGCTATTGTCAAAAGAGACGGTGATCGGCGTTCTGTACTTTAGCTATCACCAATCAGCGGTTCCATTCGCGGAAGTCCAGGTTGATTTTGCGCGTAAACTAGGTGCTTCTTTGACTCTGGCCATAGAAAACGCTCGTCTTTATGAGGCTCAACATAATATCGCTGATACTTTGCAGGAGGCGCTGATCACAATGCCGGCGAAGATAAGCGGTATTGATTTTGGATATCTTTATCGGTCGGCAACCGAGGCTGCCAGAGTCGGGGGAGACTTTTATGATCTTTTTGAGATCGAACCTGACAGAATCGGCATAGTTATCGGCGATGTTTCCGGCAAGGGCCTGGGGTCTGCTGCCCTAACAGCGGTCGTTAAGAATTCCTTAAGGGCCTATTCGTGCGAGCAAGAATGTCCGCCGTGGTTAGTCATGGAAAGAACAAATCAGTTGGTTTGCAAGATGTCTGGTCCGGCCACATTTGTGACCGTTTTTTTCGGCATCTTAGATGTAAGAACCGCTGTTTTTACCTACTGCAATGCCGGACATCTCCCGGCATTGGTCAAGAGAAAAGGCCGAAGCACTGTGCTTCTCCACTCAAACTCTATGGTAATAGGCATCATTCCCGGCACAAAATATGACGAGGCTCAGACATCATTTTCTCCGGATGATACTCTGATTCTTTACACAGATGGAATAACTGAGGCGAGACGCGGAAAAGATTTATTTGGGGAGGAAAGACTGCTCAAGCTTATTGAAAGCCTAGAGACACACAAGCCAACATTAATTCCCAAACTAATTTTACGAGAAATTAGCAGTTTCACCGGGGGAGAATTGTCGGATGATGTGGCCATTTTGGCTGTTTCTTTAATTAGCGACCACTAAATAACTACTCTTCGCTTTGACTGTCCCACATGTGGCGTTTAGTAATAGCGCTTCGTTTCTCTCGCATAATGACATTCACTCTTTGAAAGCACGAAACAAAGATTACTTCCAAGCAGCAGAGGATAAAAAATGCCTTTGGACCGGCATTATCGGAGATGTACTTTCGGGAACATAGTTTACAGTTTATTCTTGTCACATAGTTTACAGTTTTACATCTCAACTTTCTATCCTAAAACCAAATGGATCTTCACGTGGAGCAAATTTATTGCTGTCTTCATC
>SDBV01000452.1_pt1 | contig 59059 bp, 86 predicted proteins | sample 2277081 | NCBI WGS metagenome assembly SDBV01 (sample SAMN10402039, study PRJNA504765) | marine sediment metagenome | isolation source: marine sediment core GS10_PC15, 223 cmbsf | place: Arctic Ocean: Southern Knipovich Ridge | collected 2010
GGTGGAAACACAGAAGTTGATGTTCCTTTCCAATATTTGAGGTGTTTCTTTGAAGAAGATGATAAAAAACTAGAAGAAATAAAACAAAAATACGAATCAGGTGAAATGAGCACAGGAGAATTAAAGAAATATACAATAGACAAAATAAACAACTTCCTAAAAGAGCATCAAAAAAGAAGAGCTAACGCAAAGAAACTTCTTGACAAATTTATCTACAAACCCTGAAATTAACAAAAAACAAGCATTAGTAACCTTTAAAAATAAAATATGATATAGTTTTGTATTGATTTATCATGCCTCGGTAGTTTAGTGGCTAGAACACTTGCCTGTCGCGCAGGAGGTCTGGGTTCGATTCCCAGTCGGGGCGTAATACCATTTTGTGACCTTAATGAGAATCACTTTTTCCTAAAAAACACAAACCACAACCCAACCAAAATCCCAAGAACTCCAGCAATAATTACAACATAAATCCAAACTCTTTTTCCATCTTCTTCAACTAATTCCTCTTCTTCTACATCCTCTTTAACTTCCTCTTCTACACCTTCTTCAACCTCCCCCTCTATTTCCTCATATATTTCCTTAAACATTAATCTCGCACTACCAGTAGAGCTAATATCTTCAACACTAACCTCTAAATCATAAAACCCATCACTATTAATATCAATCTTTTCAGTAGTTCCATTTACAATCTCAACCTCAATCTTACCAACCTACGGTCCAGCTTTCAGCTGGGGGCGCTTTCTTAATTAATACAGATTATTTTCTTTCAACCAACTAACTAAAATATTTTTATTTTTAAAAAGATGTGTTTTTATCCCTAAATCTTTAGCAGGAATTAAATTTTCTTCATGGTTGTCTATAAAAAAAATATTTTCTTTTGGAAGTTTTAATTTATCCAACAAGATTTCATAAATTTTGGTTTCTGGTTTAGCCACCCCAACATCACAAGAAGCCAAAATAAATTCAAAGTAATCGTTAAGTTTAAATTTAGATATTCTGTATTCATTCCATTCTTTAATTTCGTTAGTTAAAGCTACTAAAAGATTATCTGATTTTAGTTCTATTAAAAGATTAATCATTTGTTCATTAACTTTATTATTTTTTCTTATCACTTCTTTTAAATATTCTATTTCAAGAGGTTTATCTGACATCTTTATTAACTCATTTAAAAATTCTTCTTCACTCATCTTGCCCTTAATTAACAAATCTTTTCTTTCAAACCAAATTTTATGAAGCTTCTCTTTGTCTAAATTTAATAATTCAGCTAATTTTTCTCTTCCTTCATAAGATCCTCCATCTAAAGAAAACACAACTCCTCCCAAGTCAAATACAATTGCTTTTTTCATAATTTATCAAGATTTAAATCCTTTATAACTTGTTTGGGTGGGCTGGAAAAATCAAAGTCATATTCAAGGTAATCAACACCATGTTGTTGGTACATTCCTCTTAATATCCATTCGAATCTGAGCCGCCATAGAGAATCCACATTCCTTAAACTATTATCTTCAACTTTTCTTTCCAAATTTAAAGGTAAAAAAATTATCCGGTCATACAAAGATGCGCCTTGAGCAATTCCATCAAGAATTACATCATGATTGACTTTTTTGGATGAGGGATACATTCTTGCAAACCACCTTGTTCCAAAATCAAAAACTGTTTTTTCTGTAACATAATTATCTCTTCTGTCTGATTCTAATTTTGCAGTCATGGCTCTCATATGCCAATCAATCATTCCTTCTTCACCTTTCTTATTAAAAAGATCATTCCCATTTAGATATCCCATGTCTTCAATAAGAACAGTGTCATTAACATCATGTATATAATCTAAACACGTATTATTAGAGATCAATCTACCAAGGGTTGATTTGCCTGTTCCTCCAACACCTGTTATTGCAACTCTCATAAAAAATTCACGAAATTTCTTTTTTTAAATGTTGTGGTAAGAATTTTATTGAAAACGTTACCCCTAACAAACCCCTCAATCTTACTAACTTCTCTTAACCAAAATCTCTCTAAACTCATCCTTCCCAAATCTCTCTTCATCTAAAACTTTCACAGAATTTATCTCTAACTTAAATAAAACTGATTCTAACTCTCCCGAAACAAAATCCTTAATCTTCTTAACATATTTAGTCACGTTTGGGAATCTTTTAATGTATAATCTCCCAACCCTCATAAGTTCCTTTCCAGATACAGTTTTAGCATTAGCACATATTTGCAAACCTTTCAACAAAGAACCCCATTTTTGGGAAGAATCCGCAATATTAACCGAAACTTTAGAGTTTTTTCTTATAAGTTTTGAGTGGTGAGAATCCTTGTCTGTCCAAATATACAAGTTAAACACATCATCAAAAACGTAATAAGCAGAACTTGAATAGGGCTTATCTCCCTCAACAGTTGATAAGGTAAGAACCTTATTTTCTTTCAACATTTTAAAGATAGATTCTAAAACTTCTTCTTTATCTTCATTTTCAGGAAAAACTAATTGAATTCTTTTAGATATTTTTGAATTCATTATTTATATCCCCCATCAACAACTACTACGCTTCCAGTCATAAAGCTAGAGTCCTCAGAGGCCAAAAATAAAGCCACCTTTGCAATTTCTTCCGGTTTTCCAAATCTCTTTAAATGAATTTTATCCTTCTCTTCTTTAATAAAATCCTTAGGAAGATCCTTATTGATATCAGTATCAATCCATCCCGGAGCAATGCAATTAACTCTTACTTCTGGAGCCAACTCTTCTGCCATTGTTTTGGTCAAGGATATTACCCCCGACTTAGAAGCATCATAATCTGCCGAATCAGGGCTGTAACTATTTATGCCATTTGTAGAAGAAATATTTATGATGTTTCCTTTTTTTGTCATATGTTTTGAGGCGTATTTAGAGCATAAAAAAACTCCAACCAGATTTGTATCTAGTGTTCTTTTCCATTGCTCTACTGTTTTTTCAAAAAGAGGTATATCAAAAACTATTCCTGCATTATTAACCAATATGTCAATCTTTCCAAATTTATTGACAGTTTCATTAATCATCTTTTTAACTTCCGTCTCATTTGAAACATCACATTTTACAGCAAAGGCTTTAGAACCCTTTTTCACTATTTCATCAACAACCTCTTTCGCTTTATCTTTAGATTTATTATAATTAACAACAACATTGGCCCCTTCATCAGCAAATGAGAGAGCTATGGCCTTACCTATTCCCCTACTAGAACCAGTAACAATTACAACCATATTTTTGAATTTCATAAGAATAAATATTTTCCTATCTTTTTAATATTTTAGATTTTAATTAATTCCTTTAACAAACCCCTCAATCTTACTAACCTGAATCTGCTTTGAAGATTTTCCTGAAATAGTATTTGTGACAAAAATCTTCTGAATACCAGAGCCCAACAGCCTTTTCCTTGCTCCCTTAACAAAAAGACCATGTGTAGAAATACAATAAATCTTCTCAGCACCTTGTTTTTTTAGGAGTTTAGCAGCTTTAATGAGTGTCGTACCAGTACTAATCATATCTTCTACAATCAAAACACTTTTCTTTGGAAGTTTTTTATCAAGTTCCATTTTAATGCCATCCTTTCTAGTTTTCTTAATCGTTATTAATGGTGCCTTAAGAATTTTAGCTATATTTTTTGCTCTCTCAACCCCCCCTTTATCAGGAGAAACAACAAGCCAATCTTCTTGAGGGATATTCCTGACTAACATTGGAAGCAAAGAAACATTTCTAAATTTTAGATATTTTTTAAGTCGTAAGCTATGTATATCAAAAATAGTAATGGGTACTTTGAGAGACTTGAGAATTGAACAAATAATTGCCCCAGATACTGGTGTTCCTCTGATATAAAGTTTATCTTGCCTTGCATAACTCAGGAATGGAATTATAATTCCTTTTATTTTAGCACCCATTCTTTTTGCTGCATCCACTGTAAACATAAATTCAAGAATATTTTCAGTTGTAATATTGCTGATTATCACTAAAGGTTTATCTTTCAAATCCTCTTTAATCTTTAAATTGAGTTCACCCTCGGGAAAGAATGTTTTTTCAATTTTAACCGAAGGAATTTTTAAATGTTTAACAGAATCAGTTAGAATATATTTCATTTTAAATATTCCACAAACCAATTAGCTGCAATTTCCGAGACTTTTTCAAGAGCACCCTCTTCCTCAAAGAGGTGTGTAGCTCCAGGAATTATTTCCAATTTCTTTTTAGAATTTAATTTTTCCAATGCTTTTTTGTTCATTTCAATTACTTCATCATCATTACCCCCCACAATTAATAAAGTTGGCGAAGAAACATTTTCAAGAAATTCTAAGGCTAAATCTGGACGACCCCCTCTTGAAACAATAGCAAATATATCCTTAGTTTTTGAAGCTGCAATTAATGCTGCAGCTGCACCAGTACTTGATCCAAAATAACCTATTTTCAAATGCTCTGTTTCTTTATTTTTTCTTAACCAGTTACTAGCTCGATCTAATCTTTCTGCTAAGAATTCTATATTAAATCTAAGCTCTCCACTTTTATCATCAATCACTTCTTCCTCTTCGGTTAATAAATCCATTAAAAGAGTTGCAAATCCTTGTTTATTTAAAATATCTGCAACAAACTGGTTTCTTGGACTAAGCCTACTGCTACCACTTCCATGAGCAAATAAAATTATTGCTTGAGCATTTTGAGGAATTGTTAGAATTCCGATTAATTTTACACCATTAATTTTTATTTGAACTTCACGCATTTTCCAATATTATCTTTACCTCAGAATCCTCAACAGGCAAAAAATCAGTATAAAATTCTCCAACTGCACTTAAATCTCTTGGTTTTGTAATACAAACAATTTTATCAGCATCTAATCTTTCTAATGCTTGTTTTGAAGCTACAGGAATAGCAACAATGACTTTTCTTGGAGAATTCTTCTTTACAATCTGCACTGCGAGTTTCATTGTTTCTCCAGTTGCAATTCCATCATCAATTAATATTACTTTCTTATTTTTTAGTGATTTTGGGGTTCTCCCTTCAAATAAAAAATCATATCTTTTCTTTGCTTCCTTTTGTTTTAACTTTAATTCCTCACTAATAAATTTCTTACTTACATTATATTCTTCAACCTTCTCTTCATCAATGTGAGATATTTTTGGTCCAGTAGCACCAATTGCAAATTCTTCTTGTTCAGGAAGACCTATTTTCTTTATAACAATTATATCTAAGGGCAAATTAAGGTTCTTAGAAACAATAGACGCAACAACCACCCCTCCCCGAGGGATTCCCAAAATTACAGCATTCTTATCATTATGGTATTCTCTGAGTTTTTTTGCGAGCCGTTCTCCTGCATCAATTCTATCTTCAAACATTAAATTATATAGTTGAGATAAATCACCTCTCTCCTTATAAAATAAATAAAAAGGAACTATATTTAAGCTTTTTTATCAAATTGGGATATTTTAGAGCATAGTATGTAAGAATTTCCTAGTAAAATATAAAATAAATAAATTCTTAAATTTCATATGAAGTTTAGAAAAGCGAAAAAAGGGGATATTCCACAAATGTTGGAAATCATAAAAATCAATGATCCAAAATACCCTAAAAAGATGATTATTAAAGGAATTAATGAAATGTTTTCAAATTCTTTAATTAAGCCAACATATATTGTAGCAGAAGATAAAGGAAAAATCATAGCTTTTAATGGATACATTCGTTCATGGGTGGACAATTTAGTTGTTAATTTCTTTTGGCTTAATACTCATCCAAAGTATATTAACAAAGGAGCTGGTTCTAAATTAATAAAAGATTTAATCAAGCGTATAAGGAGTTCCAAAGAAAAACCCAAAGCAAAATTAATTATTCTCTCCACAAAAATCCCATCATTTTTTGAAAAACTTGGGTTCAGAACAATAAAAAAACAATATGACAAAGATTATGATTTAATGGTGTTGGATATTTAATTCTCCCTGCTCCAAACACTCCCTGTGGAAGATGAAAAACAAAAAGATTTATATATACATTATGCATACATAAAATATGCAAAACCAAACATCAATTAGAATTAGTTCAGATTTACTAAACACTTTAAAAAAATTCAAAGAAGGAGGAGATAGTTATGAAGATGTAATCTGGGATTTTATTGAACCTCATTTAGAATTGTCTGAAGAAACAAAAAAAGATATAGAAGTATCGAGAAAAGAAATTGAAAGGGGAGAGACTTTTACCCTTGAGGAAGTTGAAAAAGAACTCGGATTATAATGGTGGAGATAGAATTTACTAAGAATTCAAAAAAACAATTAGAAAAATTAAATCCAAGAATCCAACAAAAAATTTCTTTTACATTAAGAAAATTTAAAGAAAATCGTCCAGTCGACATTATTAAATTAAAGAATAAAAATAAGGAATTTAGGATTAGGACTGGTAATTATAGAATACAAATAGAAAAAGTTGGGAACACTTTTTTTGTTACCAAAGTCGGTAAAAGAGAAAATTTTTATGGAATCTTTTTTAGCGTGTAAAGGGCCATTACTTTTTCCCACACTCTCCTAAAATACTCCCTAAAATGCCCCCATCCAACACTCCCTGTGGAAGGTGAAGAACAACAAAAGAAAAGTTATTACTGTAAAATAGTTATGGAAGAAAGATTTATAAAATGAGTTTTTGGTGTAATTTAATGGACTCAATAAGAAATGATCCAGAATATTTTAAATTAGATAATGGGCTTAATGTAGCTTTGCAAAGAAATTTTAATGAGACTTTTTGTGGTCAGGTACGTGTTAATTTTGGCCGTGTCCATGAAAAACCTGGAGAAGAAGGGCTTTCTCATTTTTTGGAGCATTGTTTAGTTACTTCTGGTTCCCCTAAATACAATTCTCTTCTTTCTTCCCAAATTCGTCAACAGTTTGGTAGTACTAATGCTTTCACTTCACTTGGGAGGACTACTTATGATATTGATTCGCTAAAAGAAGATTTTGAGTTGTGGTTAGATTATATTTCTGAATCATTATATCGTCCTAGTTTTGATACTTTGAGAGTGGAAAATGAACGAAGAACAATTTTGAATGAATTGAATGATATAAAGAGTAATGCAGCTTTGCCCCATAATATTGCAAGAGCTGATATGTTTTATAGAGATCACCCTGCAAAACTTGACATTGGAGGAAATGCAGATGTTGTTGCCAATGCAGATATTGATGCACTTAGAGAAATTCATAGTAGGGGGTACACTCCAGCCAATATAGATTTATTAATTGCTGGGGGAATACCAGATAATGCTAAAGAACTCATAATTAATTATTTTGGTAAGAGTAATGCTGAAGGAAATACTCATAAAGAATTTCCTGTGCTTTCTCCATTAGAGGAAAAAATTATCTATCATTTTTCTGCCCCTTGGATGAAAAATATTGAAAAACCTGAGAATAGTTCAGCAGAAATGATTTATTCATATGTTGTTCCTCATGAGATGCATGATGATACTTTTGCTATGTCCATGCTTTCCCAAGCTTTGGGTTCTGAGGAACAATCAAGACTTTTTCAACGTTTGAGAGAAAAGGAGGGACTTGCCTATAGCGTTGGTACAGGTTATGGGGGAGATTATGGCGCAGGAAGACTGAATGTTGTTGCAACGGTTCCTTCTTCTAAAATTGAAAGGGCAAAAGAAGTTATACTAGATGAAATTCATAAAATGAGTTTTGTTCCGGTTAGTGATGAGTTTTTATCAATAGGAAAGAAAAAACTTACATACGCTCTTGCAAGAACTTTTGAAACTAATAAAGGTCATGTAAATGCTATGAGACTTTTTCTTGATGAAGGGAAGACTATTCCAGAGTTGGTTGAGAAATATAATAGGGTTACCCAAGAGGATATAATGAGGGTGGCTAAAGAAAATTTAAAATCCCCTGAAGATGGTAAATATTTACTTTCTATTGCAGATCCCTTAAAAAAAGATTAATCTTATCATTTCATTATAATTAATAAGTGCATAAACGCCCAGATAGAGAATAAGATTAAAAAGATAAAATTCTTAAAATAATTATGAAATCTCCTAAGATTAGTTATGTTTCTAAGTCTAAAATTTATCCTGCTTTTGGAGAGGCTCTTTTGAATCCTCCAAGAATAAAAGTTAGAGATGATTTGCCTCGTTCTGTTAAAAAATTTGTTCTTGAGCATGAAAAATATCATATTAGGGATTTTCAAAGATTAGATAAAATAAATAAAAAATACAATGTTTTTTGGGGAGAAATTAAAGCTAATTTTTATGCTGCGTTTAAACACCCTTTTTGGTTTTTTACTATGCGTAATAATGAGCCTTCAACCATATAGGTTAAAACTTTACTTTAATAGATTTCTATATGGAGATAAGCATTATGGGAATAAAGGATAAAATACATTAATAAGAATATGATAAACTACATAAAATACCTAAAAGATAACCCAGAAGGATATTGGTTCAAAAGAAGATTATTTGGTTGGGGATGGATTCCTGCAAGATGGCAAGGATGGCTTGTTGTTTTAGCATTTGTGATAATTTTAATTCTTGATTCAATTTACCTTAATGTTAGAGTTTCTCCAGGGGGAGAAATGAGTGGTGTAGATTTAATATTATTTCTAGGAATTGTAGTAATTTCAATATTGGTTCTTATTTTCATTGGCTATTGGAAGGGAGAGAAGCCGAGGTGGAGTTGGGGGAAGTAGGGAAGAAGAGGAAAAGTTAAATACTCTACGTAGTTTTGAATATTATGCATAGTATTAATAACGAAGAGGAACACATATTATCTTTCGCAGAAAAAGACCACCCAAAAATCAAAGAATTTTTAGAATCTTTAAATTTAGAGGATGGAAACGAAGAAGTGCTTCAGCATTGGTTTTACGAAGGTGTATGGAATGTTGAAACTAAGGATAAAGAAAATTTCATATTAATTTTTGGAAAGTCTAAAATACATCTTATTCTTAAGAAAGCAGAAAACTATGAACAACTCAGAGAAAAATTATTAAAATTTGTTTCATTCTAATTCAACCAACTCCTAAGAATTCAACCCAACTCCCAAGGGGGTGTTCTGTTCCTGCTTCTGTGGAGGGAGTTTGGAGAGGGAAAAGAAGCATTTATATAGTAATATCAATTGATATTACTGTAATTAGGAATTAAAATGGAATTAATACATAAAAGAAAACCAAATGCAAGATCACCAACACTTCAAACAGTGTTAATGGTAGAAGAATTTATCAAAGAAAATAGCGGAGAGTATAAAAAAACAGAATTATTCAAAAAACTCCCAAGGAAAGTAATGTGGCAAACATTCCAAATTATAATGGTATATTTAAAAGAGAGTTATAGAATAATTACTGAAAAAGATGGAAAAATAACATACATCTGGAATCCAAAGTTCTATGAAAAAATTAAAAATATGCCAGAAATTAAAACATGAAATATAAGATAGTTTTTATTGATAAAAAATTGGAAGATGCTTTTAAAAAACTAGATGATTCAGACCCCATTAAAAAGGCATTAATTAGAGCTATAAAGAATATACAAGAAGACCCTAGGGCTGGAAGAAATGTGATAAAAAAGATGATTCCAAAAGAACTAATAAAAAAATACGAAATAGAAAATTTAAGAATTTATAATTTACCAAATGCATGGAGGATGCTATACACACTTACTTCTGATGGCATAGAGATAATCTCAGTTCTTTTAGATTGGATGAATCACAAAGATTATGAGAGGTTGTTTAAGTTTTAATAGCCCCACCCTACTTTCCTTTCAATCAACCAATTCCTAAGGGGGTGCTCTACTCCTGCTTCTGTGGAGAGGGTGAGGAAGGGAAACTGCACTGCAATAATTCTTAAATACTCATATAAAAAATAAAATTAATGGCAAAAAATCCTAAAGAATGGTATAATTCTGATTTTGCAAAATATGCTGGAATTGGAATTCTTCTTTGGGGAATAGGCGCTGGAATTGGAAAGATTTTAGAAGGGCACAACACTAATTCTCCAAGACAAACAATAAGATATGAAATGAATGATTCTTATAGAATTATTGAGCAAAAAAAACTCAACATTCTTGAAAAAAATCTTGAATTATACAAAGATTCATTACCTTCTGAAGAAATTACTGAAATCCTAAAAGAATTGGCTAGATAATTAGCCCCACCCTACTTTCCTTTCCTAGGGGGTGTTCTGTTCCTGCTTTTGTGAGGGGGGGTGTTTGGGAAGGGAAATAGGAAAATTTAAAGGCAAGTAATTCTAAGGAAAAATATGGTGGAAATTAAAGAATTATTTAGCATAACAAAAGAAGAACTTGAATCAAAGAAATACAATATCTTTATTGCAATTTGTTTAGGAAACAAATTTTTCTTAAATAAAGATTCAATTAATGAAAAAAATATAAAAGAATACCTAGATTTTGCTCTAAAATATTCAAAAGATAAAGTAATGTTTCTAATAGCGGATAAAATACAAGCAACAAACTATAATGTAAGAAATCACGATACTTCTTCGTACAATGAAAGAAGAGTCTTAAGAGAGGGAATAAAAATAAAAGAACAATTAAGCAAACTTGTAAACAGCCTTCCCAAAGAAATCCAAGAAAAAGTTGATATCCTCTCTTGGGAAGAATATGAAGAAAAAGACCTTTTATTTAAAGAGACTACAAAAATAGTTTACGAAGAATTTAGGAATAACCAAAAATTCAAAAACCAAGTTCTTGAAGCAATCAAAACAACTATGACAGATAGAGAATTTAGAGAAGAGCAATATTGGACTATGTGTAATTACTTATTAGATGAATTCTCCCTAGTATATTCAGGAATTATTTTTAAAGAAATAGATTACAGATTATTCTTTTATCCTACAATGGATTCTACATCCCATTTCATTGAAGATTTAAAACAAGGAAAGATATTTCCAGAATTAACAAAAAAACTTCCAAAAGAAATAGTTAGTTTAGCTATTGTTAATTGAGGTCTAGCCCCACACTACTTATTCAACTAACTCCCAAGGGGGTGTTCTGTTCCTGCTTCTGTGGAGGGGGTGTGAGGAAGGGGAAAGAAAAAAGAATAATAATGTATATAAAACCAGTGTGATTTGGATTTTAATGATAACTATATTTCAAATAGACAAATCAGGAGGAGATATTTTTGAAAAAGATTATTCAGTTGTTATGGTCTTAAATCAAAAAGAAATTTATGGAGTTAATATTTCAAAATCTATAAAAGATGAATTAGTTTCTTTATTTAAAAGAGATAAATTAAATATAAATAATCATTCTAAAAAACAAAAGAAGAACAGATTTAGATTAAGATTTCACACTACAATTGTGATAAAATTAATTGAAAAAGCAATTTATGATCTTGGGAAAGTTGAAGAAGTAAACATCCAAATTTGTAATGATTTTGATGGGCATTTCCATGAAATTCAAGACATGGTTTTTAAGAACATCTCTAGATTAATTCCTTCTCTAAAACCTGAAGACATTGTTCAAACAAAATTCAAGAAACCATCATTAATAGATGATTCTGGAAAAGCTTTTAGAAATAATGATAAAGAATATTTAAAAAATTGTCAGAAAGTTAAATTAAACTTAAATGATTTGATTAAAATAATAAAAAAATAAGCAGTAACCAGAGCTCTAAGAGCCGTGACCAACTTTGCCACACAATAAATTGCGAAGCGCTGAAGCGCATTACTGCCTAAAATTAATATGCAGGAATTCTATATAAATGTTGTTATTTGTTAATATTTTCTTGGAAATTAAAAGATTTTCTGTGGAAAATAAGGGAAAATCAATAGAATTCTATGGAAAATTGCAATTAAATAATTAGTCCCACCATACTTTCCTTTCATTCAACTAATTCCTAAGGGGGCGTTCTGTTCCTGCTTCTGTGGAGGGGGGTGTGAGGAAGAAGAACGGAACTGCACTGCAATAATATTTAAATATTGAAGTAAGGTCTGAAAAATATGACAGATCTTAAAGAAATACAATTCATACCTATTTTTAATGATGGCATAATTAGTACAGAAGAAGTTACAAAACGTTTAGATTTTATTAAGAATTCCCCAATTAGTGTTATAGGTGAAGCAGATAAAGCATTAATAATTCAATTTTGGGATCATATGACTGCAAAAATAAATCCTTTAAGAAATAAAGTAGAATATGGTGATTGGAAAGAATTGCCTAATGCTTCTGAATTGCATGGTGGGCTTTTATTGACTCAAGAAACAGAAAAAGGAAGAGCTCGAAATAATTTTGAATTTTATGAAAAACCCATAACTGCAATATATTCTTTTCATAACGCAGATCTCATGCAAGAAGGTAAAGAAAATTCTGCTGTAAAACTTTCTGGAAAAGATTTACTTGATCTTCTTGGTTCTCAGAGATATCATTTTGATTCTTAAAAAGAAATAGCCCCACCCTACTTTCCTTTCCTAAGGGGGTGTTCTGTTCCTGCTTCTGTGGAGGGGAGGTGAGGAAAGGAGAAGGGGTGAGGAAAGAAAGTAGAGAACAGTAATCCTTAAATATTAATATTGAATTTAAAATACATGAATTTTAAGAGCAAAAAACTAAGAATTCGTACAGGACTTGATGCTGCTGCAGAAGGTTCAATAGATTACAACGCATTTCTTGAAGGGGAAAAAGGCCTGTTTGAAGGAAGAATGTTAATTGGGAGTATCTTAGACAAAAATCAAAATAAAGGTTTAATTGGTTCTCTTGATAGGGGATATTTGCACTTTATGGAGTTCAGTGAAAGGGACGATATTCTCTCTACTTTTTGGAGAGGCCATAGAGTTTCAGACGATGCAGATTTTGAAGTGAACTATGGGGAAATTCCAATAATGCTTGATCACTTTTCTCAAAAAGCTTACAAAGGAATTCAAGAATCTTTTGAAAATCTAAAAAAAGGAAATCCAAAATTTCCAGAATTAATAAGTAGCTTATTTAATGTTATTAAAGAAAAACCTTGGGGAAATGCGGGTCAAGGAAAGTATGCTTGGATATCTTTGAAATAGCCCCACCCTACTTTCCATCCTGTATAGTTCCTAAGGGGGTGTTCTGTTCCTGCTTCTGTGGAGGGGGTGTAAGGAAGGGAGAAGGAGAGGAACTAGAGAACAATAATTCTTAAAAATAGACAAAATCTAGGAAATTTATGGAAAGAAACCAGAGGGATTATTATCGAATTGCAAAAGAAAATGAAGAAGTATTCAAAAACATATTAAGAGATTTAAAAGAACGGAGAGAAAAGGGACTCGTATTCTCCATTGTTCCAAAAGATTTGGAAACAGAATTAGAACTAGATGAATTTTTTAAAAAATATTCTGAGGGAAATAGAACAGGAAAATTTACAATTACTAGTTTTACAAGAGAAGATACAAAAGCAACAATGGGGTTTGAAGATCTTGCACCCCTTTCAGGTATTTGCACTCAACTAGAATATTTAGTTAAAAAAGATAATTCTATAGAATATAAGAAACCTGTTTTTGTTGCTATGAGTTAAGATAATTCCCTCTTCTTATTCTCCCCCAACTCAAAATACTCCCTAAAATAGCCCCACCCTACTTTCCTTTCCCAGGGGGTGTTCTGTTCCTGCTTCTGAGGAGGGGGTGTTTGGGAAGGGAAAGAACAATTAAGAAACCTTTCTCTCTAAAATATCATTCCCAGTTTTATCAATAATTCTTGCTTCTGTATCTAATTTTAAATTAGCAAATATTCCTGTTGCCAAATCAATAATTTCATTGTATGCCTTTTGATTTGCTTCATTAATATTCTCAAGAGATTCTATTCCCACCAAAGATTCTTCGCCAATAGATTTTTTGTATATTGCCCAATGATTATCAAATTTTCTTACTTCAGATTTTCTAAGAAATATTGTTGGCATTAAATCATCTTCTGCACCAAAAAATGCTACGTATCCCCAACCATTTTTCTCATCTCCAATTTTTCCTAAATTATGTATATAAACTCCAAGTTCTTTCATATTTTCCAAACTCCGTTTTTATATTTAAATATTATTGCAGTGCAGTTCCCCACCCAACATTCCTAATTCAACTAATTTCTAAGTTCCCAAAAGGCTTTCTGAGGGGGTGAGGAAGGGGGGTGAGGAAGGGAAAGGAATTTAAAACCCTCGAACATACATTTTTTATGGAAGAAATGTATGACAATCCAAAACATTTAGAAGACACCTTCACTGAAAGCAACCTTTCTGAATATTTATTAAAAGCCCAAGAAGCAGAATTTATAGAACTAAAGAAAGCTATTTTTGAACTTTATGATAAAAAAAAGTCTCCTTTAAGAATATTGGATATTGGGATGGGGGATGCAAGAATCTTGAAACGTTTTGTAGAAATAAATGAAATTTGGGAAATAATTGAAAAATATGACGGAATAGATATTGCAGAAAATTGTGTGGATGCTTCAAATAAAATAATTAAAGAATTAAATATCAAAGAAAAAACTAGCGTTAAATTACTTGATGGGATGAATCTTGATAAATTAAATAAAAAATATGATATTATAATCTTTACTTGGTTTACTGCCGGAAATTTTTACCCGACTAAATTTAATTTTAAAACCTTCAAACCAGGATATGATATGTCTACAAATGACAAATTCACTACAATCTTCAAACATGCTTATAAAATGCTTAATCAAGATGGAGAACTAATTATTGGTTCAATGTATATTGATAATGATGAAACTAGGAAGAAACAAGAAGATTCTTACGTAAATTTTGGTTGGGAAGTGATAACTGATGAAAGAGATTGCTTTACAGCTTCAAAAGATGGTTGGTGGTCTCAAAGATTCACTAAACAAAGAGTGTATGATTATTTAGGTTTTATACCTAAGGAAAAAATTTCATTTATCCCTTTAGATAATTATGATTATGCAATGATGGTAAGGATAAAAAAATAGCCCCACCCAACTTTCATTCAACCAACTCTACACTCTCCTAAAATACTCCCTAAAATGCCCCATCCAACACTCCCTGTGAAAAATAAAAAACTCCTTTATTTTTTGCCCTTTCTTGCTTATTAGCATGACATACTTCTCCTTAGATTCATCAATCTTTTCTAGACATTTGGTGCAGGTTCTCGTTTTACCTTTACCCCCCATTCCGATTACCTCCTCTGTAGAACATTTTTTTGAACAAGCCAAAGCCGAGATATCCTTTGCAGACTAGGGTCCAGCAGAGTTGTTTTAGTTTATTTTTTAGCATTTTTTACTTCCTGCAATATTATGAGTTAGGTATATTTAAGTCTTCCTATTATATTGCAGTATGAAGAGAACGTCAAAAGAGATTAAAAAGAGAATTCTAACAATTCTTTCGACTGGGAAATCATTTACTTATTCAGAATTAGAGAGAAAAGCCAATACAGGTTATAGGTCAATAGTTTCAAATTGTAATGAACTTCAAATTTTTAATGCTGTAAAAATAACTCAATTAAGCAAACATGCAACTAATGGGAGACCTTATTTTATGGTTAAGATTACTGAACAAGGAAGGAGTTTTTTGAAGAATCTTTAGTGACATTATAATTACCACTGCATAAGTATGAGTAAAATTTAATAAAGAGAACTATTATTAGTATAAATATGGTGAAACAACTTAACTTTATAGATTTATTTGCTGGTATTGGAGGATTTAGAATGGCTTTAGAGAAACATGGGGCTCAATGCGTATTCAGTTCTGAATGGGATAGAGATGCACAAGACACTTATGAGAAAAATTTTGGGGAAATTCCAAAAGGAGATATAACCAAAATTAATGAAAAAGATATACCTGAACATGATATTCTATGCGGGGGTTTTCCCTGTCAAGCATTTAGTATTTCTGGGAAACAAAGAGGATTTAAGGACACAAGAGGAACATTGTTTTTTGATATCGCAAGAATTGTAAAACATCACAAACCCAAAGTAGTTTTTTTAGAGAATGTAAAAAATTTAACAAGACATTATCATGGGAATACTTTAAAAATTATTTTGAGAACTTTGGAAAATTTAGGGTATGATGTTTTTTATCAGGTTTTAGTAGCAAGTGATTTTGGAGTTCCACAAGCAAGAAATAGAATTTATATTATTTGTTTTAGAAAAGATTTGGAGATAACAAGTTTTAATTTTCCACAACCAACTTATAAAAAAATTTATGTTAAAGATATTCTTGAAGATGATGAACAAGCCAAGGATTGTATTGTTAATAGAACAGATTTAAAATTTTGGAAGAAAGACGAAACTCCTTCATTAAAATTAATTCAAATAGGTCAAATTAATAATGGAGGACAAGGGGAGAGAATTTATAGTATAAATGGTCATGCAATTACATTATCTGCTTATGGGGGAGGTGTTGCAGGAAAAACAGGGGCATATTTAATTAATGGAAAAATAAGACGATTAACTCCAAGAGAATGTGCAAGAGTTCAAGGTTACCCAGAATGGTTTAAAATCCCAGTTAATAAATCCCAAGCATATAAACAATTTGGAAATAGTGTTTCAGTACCTGTTGTGGAAGCAATTTTTAAACAAATTTTAATCACTTTAAATAATAAAAAGGAGAATAAGATTATAGTTCAAGGTGACAAACAAAAAGAGGATTATTCTATTCAAACACAATTAATCAGAATTTAAAATGAATAAAAAACAATTATTTGGTTCAGAAACTGCAAAGGGGGGATTTAGAAACGAAGATGAAGTTGTTGAGAAATTCAACAATTGGAAAGAAGACAAAGTAGCTCAAGACTGGCTTGTTGCCATGAATTATATAATAAAAGAAATTGGGTATGTAAAAGCAGTTAAAATTGGTGGGAATTTCAAAACAGACGTCCAAGTACAAGTAACTATTAAACTTAAAGAGGCAATTGACTGTGAAAATCTATCTGTAAAATTGGTTAGTAACCCTCAGGGTTTTAATCAAATAGATAAAAGAGAAATTAATAAGTATACTACCATGTGGAATATTCCTAAAGATATTGAAGAGATTTTAAAATTATTCACTGGCAAAACAGAACCCAAAAATAAAGATGGATTAAAAGATCCAAGACGAACACTTTTTACAGAAATGTCAAAAAGAGACCAAGACAAAGTTATTAATTTCTTTAATAAAAATAAAATATTGATTGTTTCAGATGTGTTAAAAGGAAGGGGTAAATTTGCAGCAGATTGGATGCTTGTAATATTAAAAAAAGACTCTAAAAGTTATGAATGGGCATTAAAAAATATTAATACTGTTATGAATCTCTTTGGTCAAGGAGAAATTAGAATAACTAAACAAGGTAGTATGAAAATTGGAGAAATTGGCATGCAAAAAAAAGGGGGAGATGGTGGAAGAGAATCTGCAAAAATGCTTCAATTCAAAATAAATCCTTGTTTATTGTTTAAAGGAGATAAGGTTTAAGAAAAAATGAAAATTACCACTAAGAAAATTGAAGAATTAATAAAAAAGGTAGAGGATATTGAAAAAGAGATAAAGGATTTTTTTGAGATAGTACAAGTAGAATATAATCGAAACCCTTCAGGGGTAATTGGATTTTCCGAGTACCATTGGGTACAGCCAAAAGAAAAAATTCTCGAAGTACAAATAAAATCATTAGAACTCTACGAAGAATGGTATTCTTCAATTCAACCAATTGTCTCTAGACTGCATCCTGATAGAAATGCAGACTTAAATGACATGTATGAAAAAAATAAAGAAATTTTGGAGTTAAAAAAAACAATTTGGAGTAGTGATAAAGAGAAATTTCAAAATAATTTTTTAATAAATCTATCTAAACAGAAAAGCATTTTATCTTCAACAAAAGAATTTGTCTCTGAGGGAGAAATTGATACAGAGATTATGTCCTCAGGTGAACAAAATTCAACTAATTTAGAGCAGAATATGTATATTAATTTAATGTCTCAAATAGCCATTTTATCAAATCAATTTTCTAGATATGAATCAGATATTAGAGATTTATCTCAAAAGATAGATAGTATTGGAAGAATTACTATAACTAATATTAATCAAAATATGGCAAAAACAGGAGAAATTAACATTACCCACGAATATCTTGTTAAAGGAATGAAACAAGAGTTGGATGAAGAGCTTAAAGATTTAGATTCAAAGGTGAAGGCTATTGGAGACGGAGAACAGAAGACGATAATAAAAGATTTAATAAAAGATGTGCTTGATGAAAAGAATCCCAAGGTTGAATGGCTTAAAGACAAATTATCTAAATTAAAATATTGGGGATCTAAAGCAGGACTTGCAATTATCAAATTAAAAGTATTTACAGATATTTTAGGAATTTCTTAAAGTAATTACCCTTTAACTTTCATTTTTTCTTTGACCTTCTTCCTTATTTCTGTCAAATTTTCATTAAATTCTTCCTTTCCAACCGAATCAAATAGAGTTTTATTAAAATTGTCTAAATATTCGCTTTTAAATTCTTCTTTTATTGCAGTTAAAAAATTCTCTCTATCTTTGTGAACTCTTAATAAATTTTCATTTAAAGAAAAGTATTCTGCAAAATCTTTTATCCATTTATCCGTTAAACAAATAATCTTTACGTCAATCTTTTTTTCTTTCATATATGAATTAATTTTCTTCTTAACCTTTTCAAAATCTTCTTTTTTTACTCCAGAAGTTAAATAAGCATAATAATCAAAAGATAAATCTTTTTCCTTGAAAACTTCTATATAAAATGTATCTTTTATATTTTTACGGTCTTTTGTTTTTACACTTTGATTAAGGTATGATTTTTTCCCATTCAAAGCTTTTGCGTCCCAAATTATTGAATCTTTTTTTGTAAAGAAAGTTATCCCATCGGGAAGGTAAGATTTACCTAAAGGAAAGCTTTCTTTGAAAATATAATTTAAAATTGAATTGCATATTAATTCCCAACTCTCCCCTTTTTTTTGGGAATTTTTTTTCAATAAGAAATTTTTAATTTTTTTAATTTTTTCAAGACTCCATTTGAAATTATTTTCTAAGTTTTTATATAATTGGGGATTGTCTAATATATCCTCTAATAAAAAATTAAATTCTTTTTCATTTAATTTGTTTAAAGAAGTAAATAAAAATGAATTTTTATGTTTTTCTTCTTCTAATTTTGTCTCTATATAAAAGAAAGGAATTCCCCCATTTAAAAATAATTTTTCAATTTCCTCATAATTTTTCAATGAATTCCTAATCAAACAAAATAACCTCTTCCCATCCTCTTTTCTCACTAAGAGATTCCCTTTGATTTTTTTACCAGATAGTTTTATTTCTTGATCTTTGATTAAATCAAACTTATTTTTTACAATTTTTTCTAAAGTCTTAATCAAATTTTTTTCATTCACCTTTAAACGATTTTTATCAAAAAATAAAATTTTATTTGTATCCCAATTTTGAATTTCCTTTTTAAAAATTAAATCATAACCCTTTATTTTTTTCTTTTTTAATAAAGAAAATATTGTAGATTCTATTGGCTCATCTTTAAACTTCAAGGGATATTCTAAATTTATCCCATTTTTAAGAAATAATTTTTTCAATTCTCTTTTTGTTTCCTGACTAACCCCTTTTGGAGCCATAATCAATTTATAAGAACCCATACCTTCTTCAATCATATTAAATCTTATCCTTTCCTTAGATTTGCTACTTACAGAAACAAGAATTGATTTAAGATTATATGCCCCAAAATCTTTTATAACTTTAGAAATTATCTCTTTAATTTTTTTATTTATTGGGCTTTTCTTAGATCCAGCCCTGATATAAAAATCAAGAATATCAATATCTTTAACTTTATGAAATTCTATATCATAAATTAATAAATCTTTTATTCCAAATATCTTGGAAAAAGATTTAGAAGTTGTTATTTGGGGTTTTTGTCTTTTTGGTGCAATATTTTTTTCGAGTAAAGAACCTTCGAAATTTATTTTAATATAATTTGATTGACAATAAAATTTTTTTAAACCATAATCCAAAATCGCTATGTCATTTCTCTTAGAAATCTTTCCACTTTTCCCCTTTTCAGTAAAACCTTCTATAAATTTTGTAGAAACAATCAACAAATAATCGTTGTTCACTTTGTGGATCTTAGCGTTTTTTATGGATTTTATTGCTAATTCTTCAACATTTTTTGTGACCTTTTCTAATTCAACAACTTTGTCAAATTTTAATCCATTTTTTTGAAATATTTGGAATACTGCATAAAATAAACCTTTTTCAACGGAGTTTTTATTCTCTAACCCTAATTTTTCTATTAAATTTTCATCTTTTGAATAACTAATTTGTGTGTTAAACTCTTTGCTAAAAAATTTGATGATGTTTTTTATAATTGGAATTTCTTGAGGAAGTACCATTTTATTACAATCTATTTAATCAAATTAACTTTTTATAGATTTACATACAACCAAAAAATAATATTATTTCTTCTTCGCACTACTCTTCGCCTCAAAAGCCCTCAACATTTCCAAAGGAACTCCTAAGACAATTGTATTGCTCTTATCAGAGCTCAAATCGTTAAGTGTTTGAAGGGTTCTTAGGTGAAGTGCTCCTGGTGCTTCTCCAAGTCTTTTTGCTGCCTTAGCCATGTTGTCCGAAGCTTCAACTTCTCCAAGTGCTTTGATAATAACTGCTCGCTTTTCTCTTTCTGCTTCTGCTTCCTTTCCAATAGTTCTCTTTAATTGCTCTGGAAGCTCAATATGCTTTAATTCAACAGAAGAAACCTGAATTCCCCAAGGATCAGTAGCCTTATCAACAATATCTTTTATTTTCTTTGAAACAGAATCTCTTTTACTCAATAATTCATCTAAAGTAACTTCTCCAACAACATCTCTCATTGTTGTTTGTGCAAGTTGTGAAACCGCATAACCAAATTTTTCAACTTCAATAATTGCTTTCCTTGAATCAGAAACCTTGTAATAAAGCACAGCATTTACTTTAAGAGAAACATTATCTCTAGTTATTGCATCTTGGTCAGGAACATCTACAGCTTTAACCCTTATATCTACTCTTTGCCATGTTTGTATAACAGGTACAACAATCCTTAATCCTGGTTGCATAATTCCTGTGTATTTTCCTAATGTAAATTTAACCCCTCTATCATACTCTTTAACAACTTTTAATCCTCCTAAAATAAATAATACAATTGCTGAAAATATAACCCATGTAACTGTTGGTTCCATCTTAATATATAAATGGGGATATTGCTTATAATTGTTTTGTTTTTAGAATTATTGTTCTCTAGAATTAATTTCTAAAAGGATGCATAAACATCATAGGCATCATTATTCTTAGATATTTTTACATCTTTTACATCTTCAAAATTTTTCCACGTATCTCTTGCAACTACTTGACTTCCTTTTAATGTTAAATTACCCTCTCCATTAACATTTTCTTTTGTATTTTGCCCACAAGGCAAATTTAATTCTCCAGCATAAGATATCAAATGATATCCTTTGTTAAGTAACACTTCTCCTGGAATAGTACTTACTTCAATATTTTCTAGGTCATTCATTCCATATTGTGATTTAATGCCTTTTTAAGAATTATTGTGCTAAAACACTCTAAAAAAACACAAAAAAGTGAATTAAAATTCAATTTTACAATAATTTATAAAGTAGAAACCATTCTAATCAATACATCAAAAGCCACGAGGTTCGTCCAATACTGATTTGGGGGGGCTAAATGGGTGTTACATTCTAACGAATCATTGATGTAACTTTTTTTTCTTATTAAGGAATTTTTCTATATCCTCTAAAGTAATTTTGACGTAAGTATCTAAACGATTTTCACTATCATTTGCCATCATTTTTGCATACCAATGAGCTAAAGAAGAATGAGAAAGTCTTTGAAATAAGGGGATTCCCATTTTCATCCCTCCTTTTACTTCCAATAAAAATCTTAAATTCTGTCTTATTGTGCTTTCTCTACCAAAAAAATCCCTGCAGATTGTCAAAGAAATCTTTTCTTTTATGTTTAACGACTTAAATAAATAATAGATAATTATACAATATATTCTTATCTTAAAAGAGCCTCTTGTCCTCTCAGATTTTGTATATTCATAGCGATATTGATTATTTTTCCATTTAGTTATTAATGTTTTTTTAATTTCCTCACTAATTTTATATCCTTTTATGATACTCTTTCCACCTATTTTATCTTTGCTTGCAATACAAATTGTATATTTTGGATTTGTAAATAAATCATTTCCACTTACATCTATCTCAAATTTCATATTAATACAATAATAAATTAATTAATAAAACTTCTCTCTTCACACCAAATCAGTTCTAGATAAAAGCCAAATACCTACTAAAAGAGCAATTGCAATTAAAACCACCCATAACCATTGCCAAGAATCTTTAGATTCAACCCTCTTTCCTTTTGTTTTTGGTTGGGGAAGCTCAGGCTCATATTTTTGCAACCCAACATTAAATTTCATTGGTAACTTAACATCTTTTACTTCTTTAAATTTCTTTTTCATAATATGTTATACGGAATAGGATTTATATATTTTTCAACCCCTTAATAATTATCACACAAAAACAACCTTCTCATTAAAACGTTTAATCATATCCCTCACAACTACTGCTGCTTCATAATTTTCATCTTTTGCAAGGTTGTTCATTTGGTGCTCTAATCCATTTCTTATTTTAATATTTTCATCAGATGAATGATGTTTACGTTTCTTTTCTAATTTTTCTAACCACGTTCTTGCATCAGAAACAGATTCTTTTAAAAAACTACTAAAATGATTCATATACCTACATTGGTCATCGTGATAGTGGTCTCCATTGTTAAGAAAATTATCAATAGAATGATAAGTCTTAATCAAGACATCTATACTATTTTTAGCTGCTTTATACCAAGAAAAAGCCACTTCTTTAGAATGAGGGGGAAGACTTCTTATTTCATGCCCCAATTTATTAAATCCTTTTTCATTAATCCCTTCCCCTTCATCAGTATTAGAAAAAACTTTCTCAAGTTCCCAATATAATCTCTGAATAGAGTTACGAATAGGTTGAACCAAATGATAACGTGAAAGATTATCTCCTTTAAGGACATTAACAATCTTATTTGGTTCTTGGTTTAATAAATTATACAGAATAAAATTATCAAATTCATTCAAAACAGAAGAATCAAAATCATTAGCACTTTCAATACCCTCATTCTTGTCAGGATATACATTATAATTATAAATTCCCTGTGGAGGATTATATGGAAGTTTCTCATTAATAAACCATTCAAGATCACTATCAAACTTAATCTTAGATTCAAAATCCTCAGATTCCATACAAGTAAAGCGAATTAAAATAATATTTAAATATTATTATAATGGAGTAAATACCCTCTTAAACACTCCTAAAAACATAATTGAATTATCAATAAAGAAATTACTTTTTGGCTTCCTTAGCTTCTTTCGCTAACTTTGCCTTATTCAACTCTCTTTGAACTTCAGCATTCTTCTTTCTAGCTAATTTTTCCTCAGCAGACATTGGTTTCTTACATGAACGTAAACGTTTTTTCATACTTCTTTGTTTATGAGCTTTTAATCTTTTTTTTGCCATGATTAAAAAGTAGAAATTTGAGTATATATAGGTTTTGTAACATAATAATCCTTAAAAACAAAAAAGAAATGTATTATCCTATGTATAAAGCAAGAAAGCTTGAATTACAAAAAGAAAATATTTTATTGTTGGCTGAACAAGGAGAACCCAAATTTACAGATACTTTTTTTCCTTACACTTCTGGACAAATTGGAAATTATTTCATACAAAGTATTGCAATAGAAAATAATGGTGTTGCTTATGCAAAAGTAATTAATTCTATGAAGAAACTTATTTCAGAAACAATTGGGGCCTATGCATTTGATGCAATTTCGGGAGGAGAAACAAGAGATTGGGATTTTTCTAATCCTGTTGCAGTAGCAATGAAAAAACCTCATGCTAAATTATACAAAAACGGAAAATCTCTTGGAGCAAAAATTAGAGGAAGAAACTTTATCCATGTAGCTGATTTAAATAATGAAGGTTCTTCTATAAGAGATTTTTGGTATCCTCAAATTGAAGAAAATGGAGGAACAATGACTCATGCCTTTTTTTACATTGATAGATTAGAAGACGGTGTAAAAGAATTAGAAAAATTAGGATTAGAAAATCATAGTGTAATTCCTTTTGATTCAAATGCTTGGCAAATTTTAATTGATAATAATAAAATATATTCAGATGTTTATCGGTCACTAAATGAAAGACTTGAAGATAAAACTGCTTGGGCACATAATACTCTAAGAAATAATACTACTCATTTGATTTATTTATTAAAAAATCCAGAGACTGAAGCAAAAGCAGAAAAAATTCTTAATGTTGGATATCCTGAATTAAAAGAAGAGCTAATATCAAATATGAAAGACCTTGGATATGTCCATGACTTTGGAGAAAAATAAAATGAACTTAACAGAAAAACAAAAAAAAGCAAGAGAAATGATTTGTTTACCCTTAGATGGACTTCCCACCATTAGAAAAGTAAGAGAAAGAGTTAGAGAATTAAGTCCTGTTGTGGGTTTATTTAAAATTGGTAAAGAGACATATACTCGTTTTGGAGACAAAGCATTAGAAGAGGTTCAAGGATACGGTGGCGATGTTTTTCTTGATTTAAAATACCATGACATTCCAAATACAGTTAGAGGAGCAGCAGATGCTGCTACTCAATTAGGAGTTTCCATGTTTAATGTTCATGCTTCTGGGGGATATGAAATGATGAAAGCAGCAGCAGAAGGAGCACATGAAGCATCAATAAAATATGGGGTTCCAAAACCAAAAATAACAGGTGTAACTGTTTTAACAAGTTTAGATAATTTAAGATATATTCAAAATTCAATCCCAGTGATTAAATCGCTTTCTTCAGGGGAAGAAAAAGAGTCATTAGCTATCGCATTGGGTAGCTTTCACTACGATAAGGCCATTGATGCACAAATAGCTATTGCCAAAGAAAAAGATAAAGGAATTAAAGTAAAACTACAAAAAACATACCAAACAAAATTCGGAAATATGTTTGACGAATTAGTTAGAGGCTTGGGTCTTGAAAATATTATTCCAGATTCAGTTCTTAATTTTGCACAAATGGCAGATAGTGCAGGGCTTGATGGAATTGTTTGTTCGGCAGCAGATCTTTATGCAGTTAAACCAGAAATGCAAGAAGATTTTATGTTTGTTACTCCAGGAATTAAAGGTCCAAATACTCAAGCTGGAGCAGATCAAAAAAGAGTTTTTACACCTGGAAATGCTGTAGAAGATGGTTCAAATATCTTAGTTGTTGGAAGAGCAATAACAGATCCTAGAACATTAGAAGAAAAAGCAAGAGGAGTTAAAGTAACACCAGAAATGAGACTTCAAGCAGGATATAAAATCATAGATGACATGACAAAACATCTCTAATAATAAACACCACTTAATTTATATAACAACACATCCAAAGAAATATCATGGGAATATTTGATTTATTCAAGAAAAAGCAAAAAACACGAGAAACAGAAGAAGTTGTAGTAGAAAAAATAGAATTCTCTCAAATTCAACCCTGGATTAATAAAAAATTAAAGAAAAATAATTCAGAAGAAGAAAAAGCAATTTTATTAATAAAACAAACAATAGAACAGTATATTAAAGAACTCAAAGAAAGAATAGCAATATTACAAGAAGTTAATGTTGATGAGAAAAAATCCCAAGAAAATTACAAAATAATTGTGAGAGCTAGCAGAGAAAAATATGTTGATTTACTAGAACAATTATTTGAAAGATTAGACAACATTAAAGAGACAGAACTAAAGGAATTTATTGACCGTGTAAATAAAATCTTTCTTGATTTTAATAAAACCTCTTATAAAAACTATGAAAGAACAACAATATTAATAGGAAAAGAAATGGTTGCTATAAAAGATACTCTAAAAACCTTTTCTAAAGAATTAATAAAAATCTTTGAAGAAAAAAAAGAAATTACAAATGAATACAACACCCTTTCAAAAATTGAAGAAAACCTAAACAAAATTGAATCAAATGAAAAAGATTTAGAAAGTGTAATAAATGAAAGTGCAGAACTTGAAAAAGCAATTCAAGATAAAGAAAAACAACACAAAAATCTAAAAAAAGAATTAGAAGATATTAAGAAAAGTAAAGATTACTTGGAAAATTTATCTAACAAAAGAAGAGTTCAAGCAATAGAAGATGATTTAAAAAAAGAAATAATGAACTTAAAGCAACTCATTGATTTCAAATCATTAGCTAATTTCTTTCATATAAACGAAAATCAAATGCAAACTCTTAAAAATCACAGGGAAGATTTCCAAACAAATTTTCAAAAAGATTCTGGAAACGCAATTATTATGTTATTAGATGAAGCTAAACAAAACAATAAAACAATTATAGAGAAAACACACTCCATAAAAGAGCAAATGCAAGAACGAGATGAAAAACAAAAAAACATAAATCAAGATCCAACATCAGGAATGCAGACTCGAATAGAAAATATCGAAAATGAAATTAAAGAAATAGAAACTGAAAAAGAAAAAACACAAATAAGAGAATCAAAACACGAAGAATCAAAACAAGATTTTTTAGATAATTTGAAATCTTCTCTTAAAAAAATGAATGTTGAACTTGATTAATCAAAAAAATCAACCCAAGTGCCTTCCGGGTCTAAAACCTTATCTTTATGCTTAATAACCCCCATAAATCTCCTTCCATCTTCTAACCAATCATACATTTTCTTATCTCCAGGATTAGAAGGAACATCTTTAACTTTTTTTAAAGGGACAGTAACTGGAACCCCCTCATTAGACTCTTCATCTCTTTTCACTCTTCTATATTTTGTAGCATGATAAATATAAACAATGAAATTATCTGGATTTGGCCAATTATCAAACTTCCTATCCTTATTATCAAATAAAATAACCCCCACTAAAATAGGATTAACTGGTTCAAATCCTGTTTCTTCTCCTGTTTCTCTTATTGCAGAGTTTAATCTTCCTTTTGGATTATTCAAACCCCTTTCGTCTTTCTCTAATTTACCCCCAGGCAAAGTACAATAACCAGAATTAGGATCATCTTTTCTAACACCCTTTTTTAACATCAAAACATTCTTCTTAGAAACAAGATAAGTCATAGTTCCATATTTCATAAAAAAATCAAGATTAAATTACTTTTAAGGATTATTGGGGTTAATTAGTTATTTTCAAAAACAAGTACTTCCGGGCTAAAGGGTTGTTGTGCTCCATAATTTCTTATCTTTATTTTAGGGTTTTTTGTAACTTTACCCATATTTTTAGCTCCAATACCATACTCTTCTGCTATTTTAATAACCCCTCTAGGATCTGGAGTTGCAACAACCATTCCCTGCCCCATATTCCAGGTCTTATATGCTTCTCTATCTTCAACACTCCCCAATCTTTGAACATATTTCATAATCTTTGATGGATTAAAAGGATTATCAATATCTGCTCCTAGTTTAGAAGGTTTTAACATTCTTCCAAGCTTTCCTGGAATACCTCCTCCAGTAATATGAGCAACTCCATGAACTTCAACTCTTGGATCTTTATTATATCCTCCAATCATATCAACTACTGCTCCTGTATATATTCTTGATGGAGTAAGAACTTCTTCTCCAAGGGTTTTATCTCCACTTACTCCTTCTCTGAAATACCAATCTTCACCACGATATTTTGGCATAATCCTGCTAACTAAAGATAATCCATTAGATCTAAAACCTTCTTCTTTAAAACCCACAAGATAATCTCCTTCTTTAATTTCATTTCCAGTAAACAATCTATCTTTATTAGCAAACCACACAACAGCAGCACCCCAGTTATAATTCAATGTCCTCATTTTATCAGCTGCCTCAATAAACTCCCTTTCAGGAGATTTTAATTCATTAAAAATAATCTTTTGAATATCTTTATCAGGGGTGGATAAGTATGCCGATAAATTTCTCATTCTCTTCCAGTTCCACACATCCATATTTGTTGAGATATATTGGTGAGCCAACTGATTAATAAAAGCAGGACTTCCATAACCTCCCACTCTATCTCCTAATTCTGCAACTTCTCCATTTACTATTGCCACATTTGCATCTTTTGCAGCATTAATATAACCTTGTGCTAATTGATTTACTTGTTTAATATGTGTTTTATCTCCACTTCCTAAAGAATTGACATCTAAAATAGAACCAATTAAAACAGGTTCTGCACCCCTAACAACTGCATCATCGCAAACCATTGCAAATAAATCATAAGCAATTGTTGTATGATCATCAATAGCTTCTGCATTCTTCATTTTTGTTCCAACACCATCAAAACCAATATTCATTAAAGTTCCTTCAGTCAATCCAGAAACATCAATAGACCTAACACCTGAAAAATCATCAAAAGGAACAATTAATTCGCCTAACTCTCCTTTTCTATTATCCCATGTTTGCTTTGCAGCATTATACATTATTTTAGAAACATCGTCACCTAATTCAATATTAACTCCCGCATCCGCATAAGTATTTCCCTTAGACATCAAAGAATTAATGAAGTTTTCTTTTTAAGGATTATTGTAACTGACTAACTATTTTATTTTAGAAATGTCCAAAACATCTGTTCCTCTTGCCATTTTATACTTCTATCTCCGCATCCATTTTTCCAATGAGGTGTTTATTTTTATTTAAAATAGGTTTTACAATATCTTCTAAATAGTTTTCTGTTTGAAGTGGTGCAGGATCTGAAAATCTTTGAGGTTTTTCTAAATATAAATTAAGTTGTTTTTCAGAAAGTGGAAAATTAGAATCTTCTCCTAATCTAAGGAATAAATCATTATCACTCCCTTCTTCTTTTATTGCAAGGCCTGTTTCAACAGCATGATATCTAATTGTTTCATGTATTTTTTGCCTATCGTGTCCTTGCTTTACAAGATCCAGCATTATTGCTTCACTTGCCATAAATGGGAGTTCTTCATTAAGTAACCTAGTAATTCTCTTTGGATAAAATGTTAATGGTCTTCCTTTTTCTAAATCTATATCTTGATTAAGTATATTATTTGCAAGAAGAAGTATAGCACCTGTTGACAAAAATGCTTGAGGAATATCCATTCTTCTGATAGCAGAATCATCAAGTGTTCTTTCTAACCATTGATTTTTAGCAGTATCATAAAAATTAGGAACTAATCCAATTAATTTTCTGGCTATGCTACACAATCTTTCGCTTCTCATAGGATTTCTTTTATAAGGCATTGCACTACTTCCTGTTTGGTCTATTGTAAAAGGCTCATCCACAATTTTTTGATTAGATAAAAGTCTTATATCTGTTGCAAATTTATACAATGAAACCCCAACCCCTGCAAGAGCTTCAGCAACTTTAGTATCAAATTTTCTAGGATATGTTTGTCCTGTTACAGGAAAAAAACTATCAAAACCTAATTCTTTTGAAACTAATTCATCTAATTTCACAACTTTTTCAAAATCTCCATTAAATAATTCTAAGTAACTTGCTTGTGTTCCTGTTGCTCCTTTTGTTCCTCTTGCCTTAAATTCAAGAGATTGAATAGTATCTAAATCCATTAATAAATCCTGAATATACATAGTCATTCTTTTTCCAACTGTTGTTGGTTGTCCAGATTGATAATGAGTATATGCAAGAGTTACTAAATCCTTATGATTTTCTGCTATCTGAGACATATTACTAATAACATTAACTAAACCTGTTTCTACTAACTTCATTCCCTCTCTCATTTGAACTAAATCAGTATTACATCCTACAAACTGAGAAGTTGCAGCTAAATGAATAATTCCAGCAGCTGTTGGACAATGAGTTCCATATTCAAAAGCATGTGCCATAACATCGTGCCTAATATCTTTTTCTTTCTCAGCTACAACATCATAATCAATTATTTTTTGTGCAGCTACTAACTCGTCAACCATACCTTGGTTTATTCTATCTACACCCAAATCCATTTCTGCTTTTGCAAGAGCAGTCCAACATTTTCTCCAAGTAGGAAATTTAAAATTATCAGAAAAAAGAAACTGCATACTTTCTTTAGTATACCTTCCAACTAAAGGTTCTTGATATTTATCTCTTTTATCCTCAGACATTTTTTACACTACCAACTCTTCAACAACTTTTTCTAATCCAGTAACAATTCTTTCTTCATTTGATCTCAAATCTGGTTCAAATCTTTGTCCCAACAAATTTTGAATTCCTTCTATATACCTAACTGCTATTTGGGCTCTTTCATCATCTGTGTAACCTTGTTCTCCTTTTGAGAACCCTCTTGCAAATTCTTTTGAGTAACTTCTTGGAGCCATTATTACTTTTCCATTTACTATAAAATCCTTTTCCTTAATTCCAGGTTGTGTTTCTTGCAAATATCTTGCAAGTCCTTCTTCATCATGATTAAAAAAGAAAGTAAATTGTCTATTGCAATCATCCATTAACCAAAATCTTGAAGAATCCATTGTCCATATTTCATCTTGAGAAACTATATTTCCTTTAGAAGTTATTCCATGCTCTGTTTTTGTATCTACAGCAATTATTCCCCTGTCTTCTAGGAATTTAGAGACCATCCCAAATGCAAAAACAGAACTATTTATCAATTCCTTATATTGTTCAGGAGTACAAACCCCTGTCATAAACAAATGTTCTGGTGAAACAGATTCATCATGTTTATCTGATTTTGTGGAGGGGGTATCCATTACATAAGGTAAAGGCCCATTAGTAATAAGTTTTTTAGGAAGCGCATGTCCACAAAACACTCTTTCTCCCTTAATATAATGCTGATACAATGAAGTTTCAGTTGAACTTTTAGCCATATAAGCTCTAAGTACATTCTCAAAAGGAATTTGTTTTAAATTCTCAGCAATAACAACATTAGAATTATCCTCCAACCCTTTGACTTCTAATTGAGAAGTTCCAATTGCTCTAGAAAGCATTCTTCTCATATAATTATGATTAAGAGCTAAAATCTGATCCTTAAATGGAATTTCTCCTCTAACAATATCATGCGTAGATATTCTTTGAGTTCTTACCATTGTTCTTAACGGAATTCCCTCATCTGTGTTAAGCTCAGGGTTTTCAAATGGAACTAATTCTTCTGTTTCTTTATCTAAATAAGCCCCTTTCCCACCAAAAATAGAATCAGAAACCTTTCCAGGTTTCACAATATATCCCTCAAGCCTTGGAACAGCACCAGAATCTAAAATTTCTTGAGTAGAAACAATTTTATCATCTCTTTCTATGTATTTATCAACTAATTCTCTCGCCTCAGTTTTAGTTAGAAGATTAGACATCACTAAATTAAGAAAAATTTCTTTTTAAGGATTATTATAACTGACTAACTATTTCCTTTCAACTACTTTATACTTTCTATTAAACTTCTTCTACTTATTCAACATAATAAAACCTTCAACAGTGATTCCCATGCCTGCAATAAACCAAAACCAATCAGATGAAAAATCAGCAGGTCCCAAAAGTTTATCCAAAGCCAAAAAAACCATTAATACCCTACAAAAACAAAAAATCTCGGTCCATGATAAGGAGAATTAAATCTCATTGTTTGACTAGCTTTTCTTATCCTTTTTTTCACCATGTAAATTAAAAAAAAGTTTAGTTTAAATATTTTTTCTAAGCAGCATACCTAAAAACCATCATTTCTAAAACCTTGCTTCTAATTTCTCTCCTATTAGCCCTCTTAGATAATTTTCTAAAATTTCTATATCCATTAACATTCTCCCTTTCCAATGATTTCAAAACTTTGGTACCTTTATACTTCTCTCCAAAATATTTTTTATTAACTTGTTTACTTGGACGATATAATTTTATTGTCATTTTTAAAATTATTTTTTACTTCCCTTAACCTTTATAACCTTAACTCCAGCCATATAAGGCCAAAGAACCTTAGGAACTTTTATTGAACCATCTTTTTGTTGGTTGTTTTCCATTAATGCAATAATTAATCTAGGTAATGCTAAACCAGAACCATTCAAAGTTTCCACAAACTTTAACTCATTATCTTTTTTATCCTGGTATCTTGTGTTCATTCTTCTAGATTGGTAATCCCCACATTTAGAAACAGAAGAAGTTTCCATGTACTTTTTCATATAAGGTGACCAAGTTTCCAAATCATAAGTTATTAATTCTTTAAGTCCTAAATCACCAGAACAAATTAAAAGAACTCTATAAGGAATTTCTAGTTTTTTCAATAATTCTTCTGCATCATCCATCATAATCTTTAATTCTTTATCAGCATCCTTAGGACAACAAATAGTCACCATCTCAACCTTATCAAATTGGTGCACCCTAAAAATACCAGGAGTTTCTAATCCATGCCTTCCTGCTTCTGTTCTGAAACAAGGAGTATGCCCATAATATCTTTTTGGAAGCTCATCCTCTGTTAAATTTTCTCCTCTATGCAAATTAGTCAAAGTCATTTCTGCTGTAGGAATTAAATAAAATCCTTCCCTTGTCCTATACATATCTTCATCAAACTTAGGTAAATGTGCTGTTCCTTCTGCTGTTTCTGCATTAGCTAAAATTGGAGAAACAATTTCTGTTTTACCTTTTCCTAAATGGAAATCCAACATAAATTGTATAAGTGCTCTTTGTAATTGAGCTAATTCATTTTTAAAAACATAAAACCCAGAACCCGCTAATTTAGCTCCCCTTTTCATATCAAGAATATCTAATTTCTCTCCCAACTCAACATGGGATTTTACTTTTTCAATCTTAGGTATTTTTCCCCATTTTCGAACTTCAACATTCTCTGTTTCATCTTTTCCAGATGGAACTTTCTTATCTAAAAAGTTTGGCAATCCTAAAAGAATATCTCTTATTTCAAACTGAAGTCTCTTACGTTTTTCTTGAATTTTTTCAATCTCATCAGGAATCTTTTTAGCTTTCTTGAGCTCAGCATTTGCATTTTTCTTTGCTTTTTTCAACTCTGAAATCTTCTTAGAAACAGCATTTCTTTCACCCCTAAGTTTGTCTTCATCAAACTTTAAACCCCTCCATTTTTTATCAAGTTTAAGAACCTCATCAACTAACTTCACACTTTCTTCTTTAAATCTCTTCTTAAGGTTCTCTTTTATTAAATCAGGGTTTTCCCTAACTAATCTTATATCAATCATAAAAACCTTAGTAGAATATTATATTTAAAGTTATTGAAACATCCTATTTCTTCTTCTTAAACAATACAAAAAACACAACAAACCCAATTAAAACAATTCCCCCAATTACAAAATAAACCCAAACCCTCTTCTCAGGCTCAACATCACTAACAACATCTTCTTCCTCCTTTACTTCCTCTTCAACCCCCTCTTCAACATCACTAACAATTTCTTCATAAATCTCTTTAAACATTAACCTTGCACTTCCAGTAGAACTAATATCTTGAACACTAACCTCTAAATCATAAAACTCATCATCATTAACATCTATTTTTTCAGTAGTCCCATTAGCAATCTCAACTTCAACACCTCCAACCTTAACTTTAACTGAATCATCACCAACAAAAACAACCTCGAGTATTTTAGTTCCTTGTCTAGAAAATTCTAACTTTACTTTAGCTCCCTCACGTAATTGTCTAACTTGTCCCTCTTGTAATTTTGTTTCTGTAACAGTGTATGAAATACTCCCTCCAACACTTTCAGGAACAACAGTTTCAATAACAACTACCGAAGAAATTTGAGGATACAAATCTGTTGGTCTTAACAATAAATACAAATCATTTGAAGTTTGAGGAAATGCTTTTGAAACATAAACTTTATTGCTATCTAAATCTTTTCTATAAGCATCTACCCCGTTCCAAACACTATCACGAGTTTTATTTTCCATCGCTGTATAAGCGTCATCAGAATCATTTTTATAATAAATATAAACATCAGTCCAATTGGAAGGAACAGAAATTTCATAAGTTAATGGGTAAGATAAAGCATATTTATCTCTATCTTCAGACGAGGCATTTATTTTCAAAGTTATATTATACTCTTCAGGATTTGAAGTCACATTAACTGTAGGAAGGGATTGATTTGTCATATATCTATACATATATGCATGATCCCACCCAACATACCAAACATCAGTCCAATTCCCAGAGTAATTGAAAAAAACATCCCTCACAGAATTATTAGTCCAATTTGTATTACTTCTTCCTGGATGACCCATAAGATGAAACTGATATTCTGCCTCATAGGCATCATCAAACATATTTCCATAATTTTGAAAAGTATAATTATAAGTATTATCTTCAATTTGACTAAATGAAATATCACTCTGATCATGGTAAAAACCTGTGCTTTCATTAAAACCTCCCCACCCAGAACCTCCATCAAGATTATTATTAAAACTTCTATGAACAAGATAATTACTTAAATTAAGGGCAATGGTCAAATTATTACTAACTTCATAAAAAGGGGCAAGCCATCCAAGCACCTCCTCAGAGCTATTAAAATGATTGTAGATAGGAAGCGTTAAATTTAATTCAATATCGTTTTTGGAACCATTTGCTTCCAAAGTAGCATTTGCGAGAGTGAATGAAGAAGGATGGAGATGATTTCTACTATGAGACACTATTGTTATGTAACCCTGATCAATCTCAGATTGTAATTCAGACCAAATTGGAATATCCGCTCCAAGATAACCAGAAGTTATAGTTCCAGGAGAAAACCAAACACCATATCTCTGCGCCATATCTGAAGCATTCATAAACCCCTTATATCTAGTAGAATCCCCGTCCCAATCGTCACTTGTCCAAACAAAAGACATTTTTTTATTATCATAATTTTCAGTAAATTCCCACGAAATTCCCACAGTAAAATTTTGCGATTTAAAAGTTGTTGTAGTTCCATCAGTAATATTCAAACTCCACAAATATTCTACTTCTTTTTCAAGATTTTGATATTCGCAAATAACAGTACTACCCGAAACAATATTATTTTCCTGACAAATTGTTCCATTTGTAGAATTCAAAAAAGTTACATTTATGAGATCTCCTTCATAATCAACAACAGTTATATTCAAAGTTGTATTCCTATAAAGATTATTTTGATTATTTAAAGGGGAATTTAGTATCCTTTTTGGGGAAGTCCAAACTTCAAAGTTTTTTAATTGGGAGGAAAATACATTACCTGTGGAGTTTTGAACATTCAACGACCACGAATAATTCCCATTAGACAATGTCGTGTTAATTAATCCTTGGGCAAGAGTTGCATTATAACTTGCTTTTATTTCTTGAATACTTAAAGCACGATTCCAAACCCTTACCTCATCAATTGTCGCACTAAGACATCTTTGAGGATTATTCAAAGGAGAAGCATACAAACACCCAATAGTTGTTTTAAAGGTGGGGGTTGAATCAGCAGAAAGATCTGCTTCACTTGAAGATTCATTCAAAATTCCATCAACCCATAACTGCATTTCTGAACCAGTATAAACTGCGACAATGTGATGCCACTCCCCATCATTAAGAGCATCACTAACAATCCTTTGTCCGTCAAAATAAAAATCTACCTGCGTGTCATATTGTCTTAAAACCCAAGAATTTGCAGCAACAGTTTCCCCTATTATCGTCCCATATCCATCATAACTTAGATTATTCCACTTAATCCATGCCTCTAAAGAAATCTGGTTTCCAGAGTAGTCAAATAAATCATAACCTGGTGTTAAATAACTATTATTAGTATATGAAACATCAAAATAATCAAAGTCACTTTGACTAAAATTAAATGCTCCCCCAAAAACGCCTGCAGAAACATATTCAGGAGAATTAATGGCCACTCCATGATAATCATCTTGAGCCCAATTTTTTGTATAATTTTCATTCTCTCCAGATTCATTATTAAATCTATACCACGCAATCAAACTATTATTAAAATCTACAAAAGCTGTTGAAGCATTTATATCTGTTAAAGAATAATTTATCTCAATTAAAGACTGATTTATAATAGAATTATTCGTCGGGGTAGGATTAACAAAAAGTATGTAAGGTGTTGCAGATATTAAACCTAAAAATAATACTAAAAAAATCCCAATTACAGCCTCTTTTTTCATATAAATATCATTAAAAATAATTATTTAAACTTATCCAAACATGAACATTTAAAAATAATCTAATCTAATTTATTTCATGGCAGAGGTGAATAGTGTTAGTGCTATAATTGTTGGGATGTATCAATCATTCCTGGAAATTCTCCCTCCTTGGATGAAAGTTTTTGTTAATTTATTCTTATTGGTGATTGTTGTTGTTGTTTACGCTATTTTCATTTGGAAATTTTATAGATTTGTATCTAAGAAAAATATTCTAGAGCTAAACCTAAACCAGTATAATAAGTTTGCAAGACCAGTCACAATAAAAATAATGGCAGGAATATTTTATTTCTTAGAATATATAGTTATTTTACCATTCTTAATTTTCTTTTGGTTTTCAATATTTACAATTTTCTTAATATTGTTAACAGAGGGTCTAGGAGTTCAAACAATATTAGTTATTTCAGCAGTAATTATTGGAGCAATAAGAATGACTTCTTATTACAAAGAAGATGTTTCTAAAGAAGTTGCAAAACTACTCCCATTCACACTACTAGCAGTATCAATGACTAAAACAAACTTCTTTAACTTTGAAAGCATTCTTCAGAAAATAACAGAAATACCTTCATTTTATCAACATATTGTTTATTACCTAGCATTCATAATTATTTTGGAAATAGTCTTAAGAGCATTTGATATGATTATTTCATTATTCCATTTAGAAACAGTTCAAGTTAATGAAGCAGAATTAGATGAAGCAGAGCTTAAGCCTCCTAAGAATGCTTAATTTATTTTAAAGAACCTTTGATAAATATTTTTCTAAATCTTTATATCCTTTATCCCTGTCAACTAAGCAAGCCAAAATAATTTTAGGAGAAATTATAACATAAATTAATCTTTTATCTTTATTATCAATTTTTAACCTAACCCTAAAAACTCTTGAGAATCTTTTTGTGTGAATTTTTTTATTTCTATAAGGGTTCTCTTTTATTAATTCAATTTTCTCTTTAATTATTCTTTTAGATTTATCATCTAAATCTTTAATCTGATTAAGAAAATATTTAGTTGGAACTATTTTAAAACTCATTCTAAGAGGATTTTATTTAATTCTTCCTCTGTACCAAAGTCTTTTTTCTTTAATATAGCACCAATAAAATCTTCTATTAAATCAATTTCTTTCTCATTAAAAGATTCATCAAATTCATTTCTTTCAAATATTTTTTCCCTCATGCTCTCTGTTGCAACTTCTTGAACATTTCTAAATCCAAAATTCTTTGCATAACTTTCAGCAGCTTCAAGAAGATTCACAGGTATTTTAAGATTAATTTGTTTTGTTTCCATGATATCTATAGATATCTATAGATATTTAAATCTTTCTACTAATTCCTCTCTACATTAGGATGGTCATGACCTTTCTCAGCCATTTTTTGCAACATCTTAACATGCTTTTCTTTTTCAGCTTTGTAACCTTTTGCATTTATCTTTAAATCTCTAATCATCTTTGAAACATATTCTCCTCCTAAAAAGTGAGGTGTTAAAACATAATTAGCACCTAATGCATATAAATCAAGAGCCTCTCTAATAGTATGTGCTCTTACAATGATAATTGTCTTAGGATTAACAGCTCTTATTTCCTTTATCAATAATGAATTAGTTTCAAAATCAGGAACAGTTGAAACACAAATCTTTAATTTATCTAAAGGAAGTTCTCCTAAAAACTCAGGATCATCAACATCCCCATATAATGAAGGAATATTCAACTTCTGTAAATCATAAATAGTATCTGGATTAAAATCAACAACCAAGTATTTTTGTTTAACTTCTTTAAGTGATTTCAAAATATTAAAACCAATTCTGTTGTAACCAAATAAAATAGCATCATAAGCATGTTTTGTCTTACGCTCTTTCTTAATATTCTTTTTTTCAAACACAGAAAGGAATCTAGATATTTTTTGATAAAACTTCTGAGAGTAAATTATTCCATATGTTGACAAAAGTATTGTTATTACCAGTGTTAATATTAAAGTGTGCAAAATATCTTGAGTCACAACACCAATTGAGACACCCATTACTAACACTATTAATGAAAACTCAGAAATCTGCCCTAAAGTTGTTCCAACCAGGAAATTAGTTCTCTTTGTATATCCAAAGTATTTCATAAGAATCATTAAAATTAATGGTTTCAAGATTAATGCAATTCCAGATAAAATTAAAGCATCAACAATTATTCCTCCTATTCCTGCAATATCAATTTGGAATCCTAATACTATGAAGAAAAGTATTAAGAAAAAATCTCTCAAAGGACGGATTTTAGCACTAATCTCTGTACTATATGGGCTTAATGACAATATAACTCCTGCAACTAAAGCTCCAATTTCAATTGAAAATCCAATAAAACTAAACAATGAAGCAATTAAAAAACACCAGCAAATAGAAAACAAGAATAACAACTCTTGAGATTTCGCAATGCTCTTCATAAGTTTTGGTAAAGCAAAAAAACCAATTAAAAATAATATGGTAACTAAAACAGCCCCTCCTAACAAACTCTTAAGCGCAAAATCAGCAAAAGTAGCGTCTCCTGAAATGCCAGACATGAACATTAGAACACCCATTGCAACCAAGTCCTGAATTATTAAAACCCCTATTGAAATCTTACCATATAATGAATCCAACTGCTGTTTATCAGAAAGCAACTTCATAATAATAATTGTACTACTAAACGCAAGAGCAATACCCACATAAACAGAAGGTATTAATGCATATCCTAAAACCTTAAATGAAATAGCAAATCCAAGCCCAAAAGTAATTATAATCTGACCTAAACCAACAATAAGTGAAGCAGTCCCAATCTCTTTTATAACTTTAGGATTTAAATGTAAACCAACAATAAAAAGCAAGAATGCAATTCCAAGATGAGAAAGAACCTCTATCAATTCTGTAGAATCTCCAAATCCAAGGATAAAAGGGCTAATTATGCTTACAACAATTCCTGCAACAATATAACCAATTATAATTGGTTGCTTTAAACTTTTTGCAATATACGAAAATACAAATGCTGTAAACAAAATTACTGCTAATTGAATAAATAGTTCCTCCATGCTAATAAAATTCCTCCATTATTAGTATGTCTGAAAATTTTATATTTTCCTCCATTAATTTTCACCCTTAATATGAAAAATATAACAAAATCGCATATAAAAAGGTTAAGGTTACTATTCAAATTTCTCTCTGAGATATGGAGCAAAATATTTCCCATATTTTTCTTGCAACTCTTTTATTTTCCAATCATCTTTAGTAATAAACTTTCTACAATTTCCAGAAACACACTTACATTCAAAAGAATCCATCAAAGAATGATGCATTCCATAATCAATCAAAATTTCTTCTCCCTTCTTAATGTCTTTTATAGATATCAAAATTATCTCTTTTTCAAAACCACAATTTGGTTCACATGAATGATTAAACGCCCCGGTTCTCTTTAATTCTTCTTTATCAGAAGGGACAATAAAAAAGTCATCACTCAATTGAGCTCCAAAATCCCCTACTCTTTTCCAATATTCTTTTATCTCAGAAACAGGAACAATTATCCCTCCAATCACACCTACAACCTCTCCTTTTTGAATATCCTCTATAGAAAAAATGCCTACGCCATCAATTTTAGACTCCCTACACTCAGCTTTAGGGGTAATCCACCTGTGAGGCCACTTATTATGAAGGTCTTCCATGAAAAAAACAGCCAATTCTCATATAAAAAGGTTTTTAAAGTAATTTTAAGAATAATCCATATGGCAAAAGTAAGAATTAAACTAAACAGCACAGATATTGGAGAGTTAAACAAAATCTGTGATTCAGTGAAAGAAATAGCAAATAAATCAGGAATCAATATTAGTGGGCCTGTTCCATTACCAACTAAGAAACTTAAAATTACAACACGAAAATCCCCTTGTGGAGATGGCACAGCAACATTCGATAGATACGAAATGAGAATCCATAAGAGACTTATTGACTTACCAGCAAACGAAAAAGTTCTCCATCATGTTATGAGAATGCAGATTCCAAAATCTGTTAGTATTAAAATTGAAATGAAGGATTAAAGTAAGTTATATAAATCCTTTTATATTACTTAAATTATAAAAAGAAAAATAAAAAATGGAAATGCTTTCACTAAACCAATTAAGTTCTTCGGACAAAATAATCTTATTAAATGAACTAGGATATCAAACAGATGGAAAATTTGTTTTAGATGAAAAAGGAGAGGTGGTAAAAGATAAATATGTGGACATTCCAGTAGAGTTGGGAAAAATGTTAATACTCCCAGGAAGCGAAATAATTCTTGATGATAATGAATTGAGTGTTACTATGTACATGGAAGAATATGGTGAACTCTGAAGATATAATAAAAGACGTTGTTGAAGGAGCAACAAAAGGAGTAATTAATTCTGGAAGAGAATATATTAAAGAACTTGTAGATAAATTTAGAAACAGAAAATTAGCGTTCATTGGGGAAAAAGAAACAATAGAAAGGGTTAAAGAACAATTAAAATCAAATGAACATTCTTTCTATCAAACATATATTAAAGATAAAAAAGCGCAAAATTGCGCAGTAATGGGATTAACTCTAAGAAAATTAGACTCCCCTGAAGAAATAAAAAGGAGAGAAAATTTAATCAAAAAAATAATAAAGACTTATGAAATTAAAGGATTGCATATTTCTTATTTGGTACAAAATGGTGTACTAAACAGGTATCTTACAAAATTAATTGAAGAATTAGAATCAGAAGACATATTAAAAGAAGAAATAAATAATTTTCTAACTAATGTTGAAGACCACACATATTTTGTGAAAAAAACGCAAAGTCCAGAAAATGTAGCTGAAGAAATAAAAACAAAAATAATAGCAAACTCCCCAAAAATATTCATAATCTCTGGTATGGGGTCTGCTTCAAAAATTGTTGAGGATGCATTCGAGATAATCAAGAACCAAGAAAGTATAAGAAACTATAGCTATGAAAGATACTCTCAAAAAAATAAAGAAATTATATTTCTAAATAAAGAGAATATAATAGAAGGACTTGAATAAAGGATTAAAAAACTTTTAAAAACCCTAATTCTCTGTATAATTAATGAAAGGTAAAACAATATTCTTTATGGGAATTCTTGTTTTAGCTGTAATTGCTGGAATTTTCGTTGGAATTCCAACGGGACATACTACTTTTGAAGGATATGAAGATTCCACAATTATTGAGTTTAAAACTAATAAAGGAATAATATTAATTGTATTATATGATGATATGCCAATAACTACAGAAAACTTTGAAAGATTAATAAAAGAAGAATTTTATGATGGAGTAACTTTTCACAGAGTTATGGAGGGATTCATGATTCAAAGTGGAGATCCAACAGCAACTGGATATGGGGATCCTGGATACAAAATACAAGATGAATTTACTCATGGTGGTGGAAATAAAAATAATAGAGGAACAATCTCGATGGCAAATTCTGGACCCAACACTGGAGGTTCTCAATTTTTCATAAACACAGCAGACAACAATATGCTTGATTTAAGGCACCCTGCTTTTGGAGAAGTAATAAAAGGTATGAATGTTGTTGATAGGATATCTAAAGTTGAAACAGATGGAGACCCACCAACAGGAGGAAACAAACCTCTTAAAGACATAATAATTAAAAAAATGACAATAGTCAATTAAAATGACAGATGTAACAAAAGTAAAACTTGAAACAAATCATGGAGATATAGTTATTGCTCTTTACAATGATATGCCAATAACAACTGGTAATTTTGAAAAATTAGTAAAAGAAGGATTTTACGATGGAGTAATCTTCCACAGAATAATTGATGGATTCATGATTCAAGGTGGAGACCCAACAGGAACAGGAATGGGCGGACCAGGATACAATATTGAAGATGAATTTACTCATGAAGGTGGAAACAGAAATAGCCCATATACAATCTCAATGGCAAACTCAGGACCAAACTCTGGTGGCTCACAATTCTTCATAAATTTAGTTGATAATAATATGTTAGATACAAAACATCCTGCATTCGGAAAAGTAATCGAAGGAACCGATGTTGTTGATAAAATTGCAAAACAACCAAAGAACGCACAAGACAAACCAAATGAAGATGTTGTAATTCTTAAAGCTACAATAATTTAATGCCCATTAACTTCTATGTAATTCCCACCAGTCATATGAGAAATATATTCTAAATTTTTCTTGAATCTAGGAGTAGGATTAATTGCAGTATTATCAATAATAAGATTATTTTCCTTTGCTATTTCAACTAAACTCTTAGCACTACACCCTCCAATATTGTCCTCATCATTAAAAATAGTCTTTACCCTCTTATTCCTTTTTTGGGAAAAAAGACTTTCAGCACCCAAGTAATAAGAAGTTCTTCCAGTCATATCATCTTTATCAAAATCCTCAAAACTATCTATTTTCCTAACAATCTCCTTCCCATCAACTTTGGAAGAAACCCAAATCTCTCCTTTAAAATCGTGAGCACGCAAATAATCAAAACAATATTTTGTAGAGCCAGAAATGTCTATAAGATATACTACTTCCTCATCAATTGAATCTGGTTCTGAAGCCCTCATTGCAAAATTCCAATCATTTTTTTTGTAGGGAGTAATTGTTCCTTTTCTATCATCTTTATATTTATGGCTCTCTCCTTCTTTTCTCTTAACCTCTCCATGAGACGCAACTTGTACTTCAAGTTTAGGATAATAAAAATTAATACAACCAGCAAGAGAATTACCACGGTTCAATCCAAGAGTGTCTTTATTATAAATTTTCTCACCAACCATATCTGTATATGTTGTAACATCAACTCTATCTAAATCTTTTACATTTGAACCCATTAAATAATTCAAGTGGTTTTTTATATCGAGAGAATCTTCATTAGATAATAAATATCCTCCAGTTGGAAAATGAATGCTTAAAACTTTTCCACTCACAGAATTCTCAGCTTTAACTTTGTCTTCAGGAGAATTATATTTCTGACCAAAAATGGGGTTTAACAAACTACTAGCTAAAATCACACCCCCAATAAGAATATTTCTAAGCTTTCCCATAAAAATCCAACACCTAATCAATTTTTAAGAATTATTATACTCTATTTTTTCTTCAACTTCTTCTTCCTTTTCCTAACCTTTTTCTTCTTCTTAGGCCCTGTCTTCTGCCTTGAAAACACAGCAACTAATCTATCATCAACTTTAGGTCCAAGAATTCTTTTAGTTGTCTTTGTTCTAATAACACTTGTTCTAATAATATTCTCAATTTGTTCTTTCAATGTGAATATATTCTTCTTCGCACGCCTTGAAAGAACTTTTACTTCTTCATCATCTAAATATATTGTAAGTTTTTTCATTTTATATTTACACCCTACCATTCACAAAGAACATATTAATTAGGAATATGATTCCAAATAATACTAAAATCCCTGCAATTATTAATATAGCCCAAAGCCAACTTTTCATTTTATTTTATTCCTCATTTTCTCACATAAGTCTTCTGAACCTTAAAACTCTTATAAATTCCTTCCAATATATCAGTGCCTGCATAACCAGCTAACAAAGACAATCTAGGATCAAAATCAAATATTATTCCTATAAACACACCAATTATCAAGGCAATAAGAACAGTAATAGCATAATATCCCCACAAAATCTTCCTTCGCAAAGATAATGCTTTTAACAGACCAACAACTCCACGTGTTAATCCACCAATACCCCCGAGAAGTCCAGCAAGAATAATCGCCTCCATGATTTATATAATGATAAAGTTGTTTTTAAGTTTTTGGGGGAGGGGGAAAACTACTGCTTATCTTTATGATAAATATCTAAAAAATAAATTGTATTTTCACTTTTAATATAATTATAAGATAACCTATATGGAGAGATATAAACTTCTCTTGTTCCTTTTCTAACATTTTTCATTGGTTTTCCAACTTCTGGATTTTCAATTATCTTCTTAATCTGTTTTCCTATCTTTAATTTAAACAAATTATCTTTAATCTTATAAAAAAATTCCTCGAATTTATCACTAGTCTTAATCTGAAACTCTACCATTTTTTAAGCTTCTCTAAAAAATCCTCTTTAGAATAACTATGAAATTCTCCAGCTTCAATTCTTTTATATGCTTCTTCAGTTCTTTTAGCAAATTCTAAATCTTCTTGAAGTTGTTCATCCATATCTGTTGCCTTCTTAATTATTAATTTACCATCACTCTCTATAACTAGAAGTTTTTCTCCTTCCTTAATGTTCTTTCTCATTTCTAAAGGAATTACAACCTGTCCTTTAGAACTCATTTTTGTTATACCTATTTCTGCCATGGTAAGATTAATCTTACCATATATTTAAATGTTTTGTTTTTCTTTCAACCAAATTCCCAAGGCTTTCTGAGGGGGAGGGGAGGTTAGGGTAAAGAAGAATGATAATCTTTTACACTCTTTAAGAAATTTTCAATAGTTTTTTTACGAGATTCTTCTCCATTTTTTAAAGAATTAAATGCTTGAGGTTCCCTAATAAAATTAAATTGCTGTAATCCTACATTAAGAACCTTTTGGTATTTTTTTCTATCATCCTCAAAAAAATAAGGTAATGCTTGTCTTAACCATTCACTACGAGTCTCAAATAAAGAAGGAATCTCTCCTTTTTGTAAATCTTTCAAATTATCAATATAAATGCATAAAATAGTATGTCTGTTTTCGTTAAGACTTCTTTTATTATATTCCACCATGATTTTCAATCCCTACTTTATTATTTAAGAATTATTACAGTGCAGTTCTTAACCTTCCTAAGAGGGGTAGGAAAGGGGGAAACTCTAAGACAATAATCCTTAAATATTAATTCTAAGTAAAAAGATTAATGACAAAGAAAAAATCACTTGATTCTGGAGTATTAGCTACATTCCACACACTATCTAATAATCCAGTTGTAGGAATTCCTTACCAAGCTTTTATTAAAGATCTTTCTACAATTGGTGAAGCAATGGATTTAGTTCACAAAGGATATGTAGAAAAAGTGGATTATGATAGAAAAGAAGAAAACAGACATTACCGTTTAACTGAAAAAGGCAAAGAATACCTTGAAAAAATAGTTGCATTTGCTAATAAAGAATTTTAAAATAAAAATTAGCCCCACTCATTCTTAATTCAACCAACTCCCAAGGCTTTCTGAGAGGGGGTAGGAAAAAGAAAATAGGTGACTACAAAATATTAAAAATGTAGACACCTAAAATAGAAAAGTTTAAATATGTAGACACCCATTATTATATTATGCATATTGAAAAAAGAAAAGTTGGTAAAAAAGTAAAATATTATTTATCTCATTCTTATAGAGAAGGCTCAAAAATACATAAATTTAGAAAGTATTTAGGAACTGATTTAAAACCTGAAAAATTAGAAGAAAGAAGAAAAATTGCAGAAAAATTAGTTCTTGAAGAAATCCACAAATACAAAATAATAAAAGATCCTCTTAATTTTGAAATATCTAAAGAAGAAATAAAGTTAATAGAAAAATTAGAAAAAGAGATTCCTCTTAAAATATCTCACTTATCAGAAGAAGACTGGGAAAAATTCTCTAAATTATTTACATATAATACTAATGCTATAGAAGGGAGTAAAATAACTCAAAAAGAAGTTAAAGAGATTCTAGATCAAGATAAATGGCCCAATAAATCTAAAGAAGATATAGCAGAAGCTTATGGTGTTGATGAAGCAATTAGTTTCATAAGAAAAACAAAAGAACACCTCTCAATTGAATTGATTAAAAAAATCCATAAAATAGTTTTTAAGAACTCTAAATCTTTTGCAGGAATGTTAAGAAAAAAAGGCCAGGAAGTTGTTGTAGTTAATAGTTCTGGGAAAGTAGTTCATGAAGGGGCTCCACAATCAAGAGTAAATCATTTATTAAAAGAATTAATTGAATGGTATGATAAAAATAAAAACAAATATCCAGGGCTAATCTTGGGAGCTGTTGTGCATAATCAATTTGAAAATATCCATCCTTTTGCAGATGGGAATGGAAGAGTTGGAAGAATTTTATTAAATAATATCCTTATAAAACATAATCTCCCTCCAATAAATATTGATTTAAAAAATAGCCAGGAATACTATAACACTCTTCAAGATTATGAAAAAAAAGGAGATTTAAAACCAACAATTGACTTATTTATTAAAGAATATAAGGTTTTAAATAAAAAAATAGGTAATTAGCCCCACCCAACTTCTTTCTAATTCAACTCAACTCCCAAGGCTTTCTGAGAGGGGGTAGAAAAAGAAATAGGAAAATTTAAAGGCAAAGAATTCTAATAGAAAATATGGCAAAAGAAATTTATCTTGAAGGTGGAGGGGCAACACTAAAAGAAGAAACAATACATATTGATAGAGCTGCTATGCAAAAAGCAAAGAAAAAATCTGTTTATGTATTGGATTTAACAGGAAGAGATGAAGAAAAAATTGCCACATATAGAGAATTTTTTAAGGAGTATTTTAAGAAAATTGGTGGAGAAGAAATTAATTTTGCTTCAGTTTCCACAGTTAATGAAATTAAAAAAGGGGTTCAAGAAGCTGGAGTTCTTTATATTCCCGGAGGAGATACAGAACTCTTAATTGAAAATGTAAAAGAAAAAGGTTTAACTGAATCAATTAAATCGTTTAAGGGAGTTATTATTGGAATGAGTGCCGGGGCTTATTTAATGTGTTCTCAATACACAAAAATAAGGGAAGATAAAATAGATCTGATAAATGCCTTAGGGGTATTAGATTTTAATATGCAAGCACATTATGAAGAAAAATTTGACCCACAACTTATAGAATTATCTAAAGAAAAAGATATTTATGCTGTTACAGATAAATCTGCTATTATGGTTAACGAAAAAAGAAAGCCAAGTTTTATTGGAGAGGTATATTTATTTTCAAAAGGAAATAAAACAAAGGTTAACTAAAAATAGCCCCACCCTACTTTCCTTCTTTCAACTAATTCCTACTTTCCTACAATGAGCGGATGTTTGGGGGGTTCGGAGAGGAAGGGAACTACCCAAATAAATTCTTAATCCATCTAACAAATTTTGCTAATATGCTTTTGCTTAAACATTCATCTTCAAGACATAAATTACTCGTACATTCAAAACTATTCTCACACGAAGATTCCTTATCCTTTTGGAGAATAAATTCTTCTTCTACGTCAGAACAAAATTTGCCATCTTTTCTAAAACCATAAGGATAACATTTCTCATTCAATGAACACCCCATACAAACATAAGTTTTATCTTCTGTATCTTCTGGAATATCTAAAGGAATTTCACTCTCTTCTTCTGGTTCAATATATTTGGGACTTAAACAAGCTCCATCTTTACACCCATAAGTACAATCTAATTTTATTTCTAAAGCACCTTCTAAACCACAAATATATTCAACAACCTTATCTCCTTCACAAATCTCTTCATAGACTTCAGTTTTATTAGGCCCTGTCAATGTGACTTTACCTTTTACATTTATATTTATCCAAATTGGATATAGGGGATCACTAACCTCGCAAGTTTCCCACCAAGAACGTTTTGAGGTTAAATGCTGACAAGCCCCATCTTTACATCCATCAGAGCATTCAAAAGAATAATATTGATAATTTTTTTCCCCACAAAAATACTCTCTTAAAGTTCCATTATTTAAACAAACATCCCAGTAATCTCCCTCGTGTTGCTTATCAATTGTGTGTCCTTTTTCATATAGCATTGGTCCTTTATCAGAATCAAAACATTCTTCTTCCCCAAGAGGAACTTCTTCTCCAAGACAAGCCCCATCAAGACATCCTTCAGGACAAGTATAATGATCAGAGGCTACACCTGTTGAACTTTCTTTACAATAATATTCTCTTAATTGGTGTTCATTTGTACAATAATCCTCTGTATTCTCTTTATCAGATTCATAAATGAAAGCCACACCTTTTTCATAATAATCTATTCCACCATCAGTGTCTTGACATTCTTGCGCAAGAACAAAACTACTTAAAATAAAAATAATGAATACTGCCAAAATCACCTTCTTCATATTTTGATTAATAGATTATAGTTTAAAAGATTATCTTTTTTTAGCCCCACCCAACTTTTCTTAATCAATTCAACCAACTCCTAATCCTGAGGGGGGTTCGGAAAGGAAGGGAAACATTTTTCAATCTATAAAGACTAATTAAATTATGAAAAAGAGGAAAGCGAAGGATTTAACCCCTATTATTTTTGTTATTGTATTATTAGCGCTCTTATTTGCTGTTGTTTTCTTAGACCCAAGAACTTCCTCTAAATGGTATCCACATAACTATGAAAAAGGAGAAAACTATAGAGATGTAAAAAAGGAAATAAGAAACCAAGGATATGAATTTAAAGATGTTTATTATGCGGAGGGATTGGGAACTGGGGGTATAAAATATGCTTTATTAGAAATGTATTCTTTAGGAAATAGAAATAAACAAGTTTGGGATGGACTAATGACTTTGGGAACATTTTATGAAGAAGCTCAAAAATACTATGTAGGGATTTTTCCAGCAAATAGAACAGGATGCCTCTATATTGTAGACGGCAATATTCTCAAAGAATATTTGAATACTCAAGACCAGGAATTATATGATAAAATAAACTATAATATAACTAGTAAGGTTTGTCCTTAGACTTTTCCCATCTCTTTCCCCGGGGGTTTTTAGGAGTTGTTTGGGAGTGGGGGTTAGGAATTGGTTGAAAGGAAAAATATTTGAATGGTGGGGGGTTAGAGAAGTTATGGGAATAAAAATTAATTTTAAATTTGACTTAAATAAATATCTAGAAGATAGAAGGAAAATAAAACTTGATCAATTAAAGAATATTTGTCCGCATGGGAGAATTATTGATATAAAGGGTAACAGAATAGCCTTTGAGTCGCTTTTTGCATCTCCTGTTGGAACTAGGCAATGGGGATGTTCTCAATGTGGTTGTGTGGTGGATCATGAAGATGATGTAAATAGAATTAATGAAAGATATAAAGACAATCCCTCTATAATTCTTAAAAAACAAGAAAGATTCATTAAAAAAGCTAAAAAATTAAAACTACTTTGATAAAAAAATATAAATACTTTCCAAACAAGTTTCTCTTATGTCAAAGGAAAAAGAAAGAGCACACTTTGAATGGCAAAAATCAAATAACCTTTATATGTTCTTATTGGCAATAATAATTTTCTTAACTTCTATCCTTGGCAGTCTTTCGGGAATTGCTAAGATAATTAATTTATGGGTTCTTAGTTTCTGCATTCTATTTTTTGGAATATCAATAATGATTGTAAATTCTAGTGAAACAATCTACAGTAAAAAATATTTAGAAGATAAACGAAAGAAAGGTTCTAAAAAAGAGAAAATTTTTACTTGGATAACTTTTTATTTTATCTGGGGTGTTGGAATTCTTGTATCTCTACTTGGAATTTATCTTATAGGAGTTTTAATGGGGATTTTCAAAATCCCTGTTTTTAATTAAAATGAAAGCCCTCTCCCTCAAACAACCCTTCGCAGAACTTATTCTTTCTGGAAAAAAAACAATTGAGGTTAGAAAATGGAACACTAAATTCAGAGGAAAATTCTTAATCCACGCATCTAAAGTCCCAGACTCAAAATCCATGAAGAAATTTGGTTTTACCAAATTACCAACAGGAATGATTCTTGGTGAAGCAGAGCTTGTTGATGTTAAAATATATGAAACTCCTGAACAACACAAAAAAGACAAGGACAAACACCTCGCTGATTCTACTTGGGGAAAGTACGGATTCATTCTAAAGAATGTAAAGAGGATTGAGCCTATTGCGGCTAGAGGGATGTTGGGGTTTTGGGAATTTCGTGAGGGATAAAATATTTGAGTTTGGGATAAAAGGAAATTATTTATAGTCGACGGTGTTTGGAGAGATATGAAAAAACAAGAAAAAGAATTTCAAAGATTAAGATTAGAATATGATGACATTACATCTACTTCGTTTACACTTATAATAATTCTTTTCTCCCTAATAATCGCTTATTTTAATATTACAGATTATCTAAGTAAAATAATTATCTCCCTATTTGGGATGGGAATTCTTGGATCATTTATTGTTCTACTCATAATGCATAATAGAAGATATAGAAGATTAAGAAAATTTCTAATGAAATAAAGTGCCCCACCCAACTTCCTAATTAATTCATTCCAACTCCAAACCTAAGAAGGGGGAAATTGTATTGAGGAAAGATATTAAATAGTAGAAACCATCTGGGGACTTGGAAGATTTGACTTATTTTCTTGAATTATTATTGGATTTTTTTCAAAGATTCTATTTCTAATTTTTATTTGGTAATTTAATCTAAATTCCATAATCCCTTCTTCGATTTTTGCATCAAATCTCCATTTTGGAATTTCTCTTAAGTTCATCTTTGATAACCCTAAAAAGGTTGATGCTTCAAAAATTTGTATTCCAACGATAAATTTCTCTTCATCAATATCTATAACCATATTTTGAAATTCTATTGAGAAAGAATATTCTCTATCTTTTATTTTAAAAAATAGAATATCCTCTGCATAATCATAATCCATTTCTCCCTTCCCTTCTAAATTTCTTATATTTTTGGTATTTGCCATTCTTCTATAAAGTAAAATGTAACTATTTTAATTTTTCTATTACCTAAATTTACTATGATTTTAAGGTTTTTATTATTATAGGTATAGAATACTGCGTAATTATCGTTATTCTGCAACCCAACTAAAAAAGGTGTTTCTTTAATAAGAACTCTTTTTAATTCATCACATGTGAATGTTTTACTTCGTTTTTCGCTTAATCTAAAAAAGGTGTGATCTGTGCATTCAATATTTTCTTTGTCATAATCCTTTAAAAAATCTAAAAACTCTTTGATACCTACTTTCTTTTTTATTTTTGTTCCAATAAACATCTATTTTGAAAGAAGAATGTGTATAAATTCCTTTCCTAAACCCCCAGGACAAAGAAGGGGAAATAAAAATAATTAAAAAAATAAAAAAAGAGATTGTTTAAACACCGTACATTTGCACAATCCCATCAACATCAGGTTGTTCAAGAGTTCTCTTTGAAGTTTCTCCATTATCTGAGTATCCAAACATAGTTACTGTATCACATGATTCAGTGTAAATGTCATTCATTCCAACAACGTGTCCAAATTCATGTGTTACAATGTTTTCTAAATCCATTAGTGTTGGATCTAGGTTTGCATCTCCCCACTCATAATCAGTATTTAACCTCATATCAGCTTCTACTATTTGTTTTCCACGCCTATAATACCAAACACTTGTAACTCCAATTACTCCTTGACTTAAATCTCCAAAGTCAATTACATTTTCAAAATCTTGGTGCCCATAACTAGCACTAGAATCTACAGTATAGGCATTATTTACTAATTCTCTTGAAGTTGCATCATCCCAAGTTTCAGCAGAACTTGATATTGTATTTGTAACAAAACCTTGTGTTAATCCGAAGGGATTTGTAGGATTTATTGTGTATTCTACAGGGAAACTTTTCCATTTAACCCCCATTAACTTATAGCATTTAGAATCTCCACCTTTTCCTGGTTTATCTGGTTTTCCAGGCTTATCTGGTTTTGCATAGTGGACAAAATCCACTCTTTCTAAATCCCAATTATCTCCAATTACAGGGGATTTCTCAGGAGCTTTTGCTTTTTCTTTAGCAGGATCATTAACAGGAATTAGCATTGATGCTCCTACAAAAGAAACAACCAACATACTTACAATTAAAAATAAGAATATTCGTTTCATTTTAACCTCCTTTCAATTTTGTTTGTCATTTTAAATAAAAATATAAGATTATTTAGGTTACTTTTTGTACACTTTAGAATATTTAAGTTTTTTGGAATACTTCCTCTTCCTAACCCCCCACACCCACAGAAACCAGAGAAGAAAGGGGAAGTTAATTACTTTAATTTCCCGTATTTTTTAACAAGATTCCATTGCTCCTGTGTTTCTAATCCAAGATCTTCTGCTAAATCAGATGCTCTATCAAAATTCTTTTCATCAAAAATAGTTATTTTTCTTTCTGGGATATTTACTAATGCTTCAATAGATGAATTCTTAATTATTCCAAAAGAATAGGGGCTAGAGCTTTTAACTTCGTGCTCAGGGAATTTCTGTTCTGCGCTGTCTGCAAAGGCCAAGTGATCCTTTTCCTCTTGAGTTTTCTCTCCTGTATCAGAATACTTTTTTACATTTACCATATTTCTCAAACCCTCATTTTATATTTAAATATTATTATAGTGCAGTTCCTAGTCCTAACCCCCCCAAACAAACTAAGCACCTTACTATTAATTCAAAAGAGCAAGGTACGCCTCAAAATCATTTTCAGCTTCAATTGGCTCATATTTAACTTCCCATTCTCCTAATTCAGGGAACTTTGTTCTATAATCTTGCTTTAATTTTACTGCTAAATCATAGTTCTCTTGATCTCTAATACAAATCCTATTTTTTTTGTTTCCAGGAGTTATAAGAGAAATTGCAAAGATATTTCCCTTATTTCTTATCTCTAATGTACTAATTGAATAAAGAATAGTAATATCAAAATCTTCAGAATGTTCTTTAGTTATTTGTTCTAATTTTTCAATTTTTTCTCTCTTTTCCATGTATAATTAATAGGCTTAGAATTATTTATATTTTTCTTTACTTTCTTAATATAAATAATAAAGATTACTATTCAGGTCTTACATAATGAGAAATACCTAATACCTTTCCCCCATCAAGATTTATAGCCAAATCTCCTAATTCATAGGGAGGGTGTTTAGAAGGTTCAAAAACAGCCCCTGTGGGTTTCAAATTTTTGTAGCAATATTTATCTCCCTTGTTCGAATCCGTAATATCCATTGAAGTTTCGCCTTCTACTATACTAGTTAAGCTAACCCTAGGAGAGGATTCAATTCTTGCAATTGCTTTGCTCTCACCATCAATAAGAGTTATAAGTAATTCTGTTTTTTCTTTTCCTTTACCCAAATCATATAATAAATCTGTTGATTTTCCCTCATTTATCAATTCACCGAGATTTTGTAGTTGATTAGTCATGATAATATGTATATTTTAAACTATTTAAACCTTTCTATATGTAACTACTATTTAATGACTAATATTCCTTAATTGATCTAAGAGATTTATATTTTTAAGAATTATTTATGTTTTACTGCTTTTTTAAGGGAAATTGTGTTGAAGAAGGGGAAATCTTAAAATAGTAGTAGTAGTAATATTTATAAATAAATGAATATTACTAATTTTAATTAATTCCCTTTTGTTGCTTGTTGTAAAATGGGTAACAGAAGGTTCATATTTTTTCATAAATTTTATATATTATAAGAGCATAAGTAAATTATGTCAAAGAAAAAAGTTTATGCATATTTTGATGGGAGTAATTTTTACCATAATTCTAAAAGATCCTATGGAATAATTAGTATTCAATTTAATCACTTAACAAATAAAATGCTTGATTTAGATAAAGAAGAATTAATTAGAATAAAATACTTTAGTGCTCCTACAAATCAAATAGACAATCCCTCTTTATACTCTAGACAACAAAAATTCTTTGAAAAATTAAGGGCCACCCCTTTTCTTGAAGTACATTTAGGGAAATTAGTTAAAAGGCCCATAGGATCAATAAATGTAGATTGTCCAAAGTGTGGTCGTCAAAGAGCTGAATCTTTTACTTGTCCAAATTGTAGACAACATACTTCGCTCAAAAATAGTTTTAGAATAATTGAAAAAGGAGTTGATATCAATATAGGGATATCTTTATTATTAGATGCATTGGCAGATAAATATGATATAGCTCTTTTATTCAGCGGGGATGCAGATTTTTGTCCTGCCATAAGACATATAGTAAAAGAACTAAAAAAAGAAATAGTTTATTGTCATTTTCCTGGGCAAGATACAGAAGAATTATTGCAAACGTGTACTGAAGATAGAATCATAACCCTAGAGAATATGAAAGAATCAATACCTGAAGATAATTAACAAAACACCTTTAAACTATTCTAACTCCCCACACCCACAACAACAACCAAACAAAGCAAAACACCAAGAAACAAACTATATTTTTACGGACAAATATCTTTATATATAAATTAATTAATTTATGTAAACAATGAAAAATCTAATAAAAAATTCCAAGATTTATGATATTGATTTTGCTAATATTTATTCAACAACTAATTCTAGACTTGCCGTTGCTGCTAGTTTATGGAATCCAAAACGGGTCTCTGCCTCTAAAATCTGTTATGAATCAATGCGAATAATGGATGACTTGGTTGATAATAGAAAAGAGGAAGAAACTGCAATGACTCCAAAAGAAAAAGAACAACTTACATCAAAAATTAATAATTGGGTCTGTGCAATAAAAGAGAATAATCCAACCAATAAAATACAAAGAGATTTAATATCCACGTTAGATACCTTCAAGATACCTTCAGTTCTCTGGGAAACATTTGCTAAATCTATGATTTATGATATAAATCATAATGGATTTGAAACATTTGATGATTTCTTAGAATATTCTGAAGGCGCAGCAGTTGTTCCTGGAGCAATTGGAATGCATCTTGGTGGAGTAACTAAAATTAAGGGAGTTTATGTCCCACCAAAATTTGACATATTAGAAAGTTCAAGACCTCTTTCAAGATTTTCTTATATTACTCATATTATGCGTGATTTTCAAGAAGATCAAAATAAAAATTTAAATTATTATTCAGATGATAGAATAAAAGAATGTGGATTAAGTACTTCATTGTTAAAATTAAGTACTTCATTGTTAAAAGATATGGCAACAAGTGGGGAAATAACTCCAGGTTTTAGGAAGATGATGGGAATGTATTATAAAGATACAGAGAAATATAAAAAAGAAGCAAGAGAAATGGTGGATGACATTGGTGGAGAGATGGAACCGATATACAATTTAAGTCTAGAATTAATTTTAAGCTTATATTCTCAAGTATTTGAAAGGATCGATGTTGACAAAGGAACCTTCCTTACATCTGAACTAAATCCAACACCTGAAGAAGTTAAAACTCGAGTACATCAAACTATTTCAAGTTTTAAGAGATAAAGAAATAATTATTTATTAAAATCCCAAATACCCAAAACCCATAAAAACCCCTCCTTCTTAATAAAAACATGAGAAAAAGAGACTCAGTGATTGCAATTTTCATAAAATGGATTCTTCCAGTAGCGCTATTTATTGTTATTTCATATTATTATGTGTTTCTAGGACCTCCTACATTATGGGAGAGGATAAGAATACCATTAGTATTTGTTGTGTGGATAATTTTATCTATAATTCATACTGTAAGAAAAAAGAAAAAAAGGTAATTTTATTAACTTATCTTTTCTTAATAAAAACATGACAAAAACCGTCTTAAATGTCACAATAGCCAGATTAGTCAGCTTAATAGTATTCTTAGTCTTGTTAGCAATTGCAAACGTTCTCTACATAAATGATTCAGTTTATCTCGGAGTAGTTGGTTTTCTTAATACTAAAATATTAGTAATAATTACTTTCTCAATATTATTATATCTAGGAGAACTATTCTTTGTATTTGGTTTCCCCCTTAATTTCCCTGCGCCAATATTTAATGCATTTGGAGGAGTAATGTTGGTAGATTTCATATTTGATATATTTATTATGTTAGGAAACATACTAAATCAAAGCATCTTTATTTTATTCAGTGCTCTAGAAATATTTGTATTAGTCATTGTTCTTATATTAGTATTACTTGTGGGATATGTTAAAGTATTCAGTAGTGTAGGCAAGAAGAAAGAGAAAAAACATAAAGCGAAGAAAGTAGAAGAACATGATTGGGATGATGTTAAAAGGGAAATAAAAACAGCAGTTTATCATGCTACAAAGAATTTAAGTGATAAACTAAAGCCAGAAGAAGTTAAAAAGAAAAGTGTTAAGAAGAAGGTGGGTGTTAAGAAGAAGGTGAGTGTGAAGAAAAAATGAATAAACAAAAAGTAATGAGATTTCTAAGAGACGCACTAATAGCATTTGTATTTTGGACTGCAACACTTTCACTTTATATGATTTTCGTAGTCCACGTAACATTGTCTCAATATGTAGCATGGGTGTTAATGCAATTAATATTAGTTCCTCCATTAGGGGCAGTATCAGCAATCATATTTAGATGGTTTGATAAACAAGGTAAAAAGAAATAATTGATTCCTCCCATTCCCCAACTTTTAAATACTCCAGCCCCCTAAAATAATAATGGAAAAAAAGAGGGGTGGATTCTTCAGAGTAATAGCAGATTCTCAAACATATCTTAATATGCTTTATTTATTAGTTTCATTTCCATTAGGAATTATATATTTTACAGTTTTAGTTACTGGATTGTCTCTTGGGTTTGGTTTAATAATAACTTGGTTTGGAATACCAATACTCTTAGGAATGATGTTTTTATGGAGAGCATTTGCAATGTTTGAACGTAAAGCAGCAATAAACATTCTTAATATTGATATTCCTTTCAAAACCAAGAAAGAAAAGAAAAAGAAGAAAGAAGAAAACAAATTCTGGAATAGATTAAAAAAGAATTTCAAAGATGATTACACTTGGAGAAGTTTAGGATATTTACTTGTTAAATTTCCACTAGGAATATTCTCATTTGTAGTTTTAGTGACCTTAATCTCAGTTGCATTAAGTTTCATAGTAACTCCTTTATTCTATTACTTTGATCAGGCAGGTTTACTTGCAATGAACTTTTGCATTAACAATTCATTTTGTTTCATTAATAGTTATTTCGGAGCAGCAATATATTCTATACTGGGTATTTTATTATTATTCGCATTCTTACATGTGCTTAATGGACTTACAAGAGTCTCTGGATTATTTGCAAAAGTAATGTTAGAGAAGAAATAGATATTAGAAAAGAATAATTCTTATATATTAAAACCCAATCAAAAATTTATGGAATTAAATTATTTTAAAACAATGATTCTAGGAGATTGTTATGTTCTTGGAGAAGATTATGATAATATAATATCAATTTCAAAAAATAATTTCTCTTTAATTGGTGACGGTAATTCTATTTTTGAAGGATTTTGTAAACCCCTAGAAGTTTCTGAAGAAGATTACAACAAATTAAAAGAATCAGCTGAAAAAGGAGATAGAAAACAAGGCATAACATTATTCAAAAAAATTCATGAAGAAAATTCTGGAGTTATTAATGCTCCTTTTTTAATATCTAAATTAAGAAGTATGAATACTGTCACAAATCCAGAATTAGAGAGAATGTGGATGAGACATTCTTTTGATGCAGAACCTATATTAGATTAAACCCACAATTTTATTGACACTAATATCCAAGTAAAAACATGGAAGTTATTAATAAAGAAACATTTAAATAGTATTGGTTCATAAATAATCCATATGGTTCAGAATAAAAACAATCTAGAATTAGATATAATTTTAGTTTTATTGAAAAATAAAACTCATTTAAGAGAAATAGCTAGAAATCTCAATGAATCACATTCAACAATATTAAGAAAAACTAATGAATTATTAAAAGAAAACGTTATTGATTATCAAAGAGAAGGTAAAAATAAGATATTTTTTATAAAAAATACACTAAAAGCTAAAAATTATATCTATTCTGCAGAAATTTATAAATTAAATAAACTTTTAAAGAAACATCCAGAATTATCAATAATATTTGAAGATATAAGAAAGAATTTTTCAAAAGGCATGATAATTTTATTTGGAAGCTATGCAAAAGATAATATGAAAAAAAATAGCGACATTGATATTTATTTAGAAACAAATGATAATTATTTAAAAAATAAGATAAAAGAAATAAATTCTAAATTAAGCATAAAAATAGGGAAATTTAACACAAAATCTTTATTAATTAAAGAGATTATAAAAAATCACATCATAATAAAAGGGGTGGAAGATTTTTATGAAAGATTTGACTTTTTTAAAGAAGCTTAAGAAAAATAGAATTATTGAAATAGTTGAACCTTCTGAAGAGATGAAATCTTCTTACTTGATAAAATCAGAAAATTGTCTTAAATCTGCAAAAATACTCTTTGAAAATCAACTTCATGAGAATTCTACTTCTGAAGCTTATTATTGCATATATAATTCATTATTGTCTTTATTATTTAAAATAGGAATTAAATCAGAAAATCATTCTGCATCAATAATCCTATTTGATAAGTTATTTGAAAAAAGATACTTGGTGGAAATAATCTCTTGGGCTAAAGAAGAAAGAATAGATAAACAATATTATGTGGAAACACATCAAATAACAAAGGTGACTAAAGAATCTTGCAAGGAAATGATTTTAAAAGCAGAAGATTTTTTAGTTAAGATGAAACTTTTGATAAATGAAATTAGTAATGAAAAAATTAATTCTTCTAGAGATTACTTTATAGATATTTAACAAAAATTATTTCTTCTTTCTCCACAACAAAAACCAAACTAAAACTAACACAACAAAACCACCTAAAACATAATACCAATAACTTATTCCTTTTTTATCTACAACTTCTTCTCCTTCATCACTTTCTTCCTTAACCTCTTCCTCAACACCCTCTTCTTCCTCAGATATAACCTCTTCATAAATTTCCTTAAACATTAACCTCGCACTACCAGTAGAACTAATATCTTGAACACTAACCTCTAAATCATAAAACCCATCACTATTAACATCTATCTTCTCAGTAGTCCCATTAATAATCTCAACTTCAATGCCCTCTATCTCAACCTTAACATAATCATCACCTACATAAACAATTTCAATTATTTTACTTCCCTGCCCAGAGAACTCCAACTTAACTTTTGTTCCTGCACGTAATTGTCTAACTTGCCCTTCTTGCAATTTTGATTCCTTAACAGTAATTGAAGGACTTCCACCAACACTTTCACTTTCATCAGCACTTGTTGTGATATATTTTATTATTCTTCTTAGGAGGGAAAAAGAACCAGTATTGTCAAGAGCAAACAGTGAATAACTGTAAGTTCCAACACTCGGCAATGTTTGTGTTGAATAAAATTCCCATGCAGTGTGGTT
>SDBV01000453.1_pt1 | contig 59026 bp, 54 predicted proteins | sample 2277081 | NCBI WGS metagenome assembly SDBV01 (sample SAMN10402039, study PRJNA504765) | marine sediment metagenome | isolation source: marine sediment core GS10_PC15, 223 cmbsf | place: Arctic Ocean: Southern Knipovich Ridge | collected 2010
CCTCTAAGAGATCATCAATGATACCAAGTTATTTTCCTAATACTCAATTATCATTTTCTGTAAAACAACCACCCAAAATTGGCGGACAAAATCAATTACCAATAATGGCATTATCACCAAATGAAATCTTTAAACTCACCATCCAATTTAGTGACACTAAAATAAAAACTTATTTCCTTGAAACCGAGTATCTTGCAAAATTTTTCCCACAAAAAGTGGGCAGAGCTAAAAATACTGAACTTACAATAAAAGGCCCGAGTTCTAATAAAAATCAAATAACCTCATTGACCATAAAAGACCTTGCTTATTTAATTACAATGATTGACAGCTCACTTTCCAACGAAGAAAAAACCACTATTTTACATTTTTTTCATACAGCACTTCCTCGTAAGAGCTCAGCTTTCCAGTCCCCACCGCCTCCACTACTGATAGAGCATGGGCCTCCCACTAATCGACTCCAATTATTTTCTCTAGTACCAAGTACGATTCAGAATCTCGAGGGGAATCCCATTCCCCTTGCTTCGCACCCTGATATTGTTTCGAAAAAGGAAAAGGGAAAAGAAATACAAAATTTTCAACCGCCGTCTGTAAAATTTGAGACAGTTGCAACAAACAAAGAAACAAAGAGTATCGATCATAAAAAACTTCTTGAAGAATTATATGAAAGAGTTGATACCAATATTAATGCTTACCTTAAAAACAGTTGCAAACTACGCCGCAGCTCGCAACGCGATCGAGTGATTCATGAATTACAAGAATTTGAAAAGACCTTAACTGCTGACATAAAAAAAGAAAGCTCTAGTCCAATTGAGTTGCAGCGATATTATACAATTTATCGTCAAGGTATCCAATATTTTCGCCATCAGACCCAGAAAGACCATGACCGTACAAACTGCTTCTTAAAAGGTATTAAGTCTATTTTTGGTACAGAAAGTCGATTAGTGGCAGCATTTGATCATGCATTAACAAATACTCCACAGAGTTTCTCCCCCAACTCCGATAGAAAAGAACTTCGAGATTATCTCAACAAGCAGCCGTTAAATAGTGAGTTAACTAAAATATTTTCTGAAGCTGAAGCTAAAGTAATCATGTCTACGCCTAACAGTGCATAACCTTATCTTTAAAAATCATTTTTTCTATACTGTTAAAAGGTTGCTTAAGATAGCGCTTCTGAATTTTCAATGAATTTTCTTGACAAATACCGCCGCGGTCTCAAGCAAATTACCGACACCAGTGAAATTGAACACATTATTGATACCATTATTGCCGATAACCCGAAACAACTTGAACAATACCGTTCTGGAAAAGACAAATTATTCGGTTATTTCGTCGGCCAAGTGATGAAAGCCACCAAAGGCAAAGCTAATCCGCAGCAGGTGAATGAGATGTTGCGGGATAAATTGGCGTAATTACTCGTAACGATCAGACTTAGGCGGCTTTACGATGAACTACTTCACGTTCAATTTTTTTTCCAAACCGACGGACTATTATTTTGATATCGTAGGCTGTTTGTAAATTGAGCCAAAACTCGGGAGTCGTCCCAAAAAAAGTCGCTAGCCGAAGTGCTGTATCCGCCGTAATAGCCCGCTGCTCATTCAATATTGCCGTAATACGATTCGTCGGTACATGCAACTGCTCAGCGAAATAATTTGCCGAATAACCTAGCTCATCAAGCTCGTCTTTAAGTACTTCGCCCGGATGTATAGGGCGCATTCTATTCATATCAATCCTCCTAATGATGATAATCCACAATATCTGCGTTATAAGCTTCATTGTTTTCCCAAGTGAAACAAAGTCGCCACTGCTGATTAATGCGAATACTGTATTGGCCTTTTCGATTACCCTTTAACGCCTCAAATCGATTACTAGGCAGATTTCGCAAATCCTGTAACCTGTTAGCACTATCCAGTATTTGCAGTCGGCGTTCTGCTTGGCTTCTAAAGGCTCGCCATTTCCGTACCGAGACACCTTCATATAATGCTTTCACTTGCTTGTTTTTAAAAGTCCTTATCATGCTAATAACTATAGCAGATATTACATTATACGTCAAGCGTAAAGCTGCTCATTGCAATGTTATGAGAAAAATCACAGCGGCACTCAGTACAGGCTTTATGTTTCATCTGAAGGTATTGGGAAATCCTTCGAAATACCGCAAAATGGTAGGTTATTTCTGATGCGTTGCTAATCCCAAGTCACGGGTTCGTTTTCCAGCTCTTAAATTCACTTCAATTTGTTCTAGCGAAACCTGCTTAGTTTCAGGGACTAGACAATAACAAAACACCCAACTTAATATCCCTGCTATTCCATAGAGGATAAAAGTATTACGCGGCCCTAGGGTTTGAATCAAGGTTAGAAAAGTTAAAGCGATTATTAAATTAGCAATCCAATTACTCATCGCCCCAACACTCATCGCGACCCCACGAATATTCAACGGATAAATTTCAGAAATGATTAACCAAAATAAACACCCAATACTTAGAGCATAAGAAGCGACAAAAATAACTAAACTCAATACCGCAATGTATTTAAAGATGGCAATGGTCGCTACAAAATTAAAACTCACCGCGACGGCAAATAAGCTCACTGTCATGACGGCCAAACCAATTAATAATAAACGTCGCCGCCCAGCCTGATCGACATACATCATCGCGATAATCGTTAATGCAAAATTAGTTAAGCCCAACCCTAGCGTTGCTAACAATTCTGATGTAATCGACTGAAAGCCTGCTAATTTAAAAATAGTCGGCGCATAATAAAATAATGTATTGATGCCGGTAATCTGCTGAATAATCGCCAAACCAATACCCAAAATAATTAAGGGTCGGACCATTGGAGACCATAAATCACGCAGACGAGCACTGCGTTCACTTTGAATATTTTTTTCGATTTCACTCAGTTCTTGCTCAACTTGCTGTTGCCCATGACGAATGCGCAGCAAAACTACTTTCGCCAAATCCAACATCCCTTTTTTAGCTAACCAACGCGGACTATCCGGTAAGAATAAAACACCAACCCCTAACATAATGGCTGGGAAAATACCGATGGCAAACATCCACCGCCAGCTGCCAGAAGGCGCGAGCGCTAAATCGACGATATAAGCCATGACGATACCGGCTGTCACCATAATCGTATTTAAAATCACTAGCGCACCGCGATGTTGCTTCGGCGCGACTTCTGAAAGGTAAAGTGGTGCTGCATAAGAGGCAATGCCAATAGCAATTCCCACAATAAGCCGCCCAATAATCAACCATAACACTGAAACTGTTAACGCAGAAATTAAAGTACCGATAATAAAAGCTATCGCGGCGACCATCATCATATTACGTCGTCCATAACGATCAGCTAATCGCCCACTGCCAATCGCCCCAAGAACTGCACCTAAAAGCACAGCACTGACCACGACTTCGACCATAATCGTCGTTAAATGAAAATGTTTTTCGATAAATAACCGCGCACCGGAAATAACACCCGTATCGTAACCAAATAATAATCCCGCCAATGCCGCAATAGAACCGACAAGAAAAATAAAAGATCTTCCATTCGATGTATTAGATTTGGTAACCATGGCTTGATAGTTTAAGTGGAATAGTCGGTTGAAGCAAGGATATTCAAATGAGCTAAGGGCAGCAAGACCTTAATTGATATTCAGGGTAATCCTATGCTGAAATAACATTCGTCATTCCCGCGAAAGCGGGAATCCAGAATTTCAGTAATTAGTCGAAATGGTTTGCTTTATATTAGCGTGACATTGTTCCTATCTACTGGATTTTTTATCCTGGATCTTCCGCTTTCGCGGAAGATGACGCTGGATTCCCGCTTTCGCGGGAATGACGAGTCACTTTCGCAGGAATGACAGGCCGCCGCTAGAATGATAGAGAACAGTGGAAATCGAACTTCTATGATCAGTTTTTGCGATAAGTACTTTTTTAAATGTACTCCACCTCAACAATCTCATAAACCATCTCGCCCTTTGGCGTACTCACAACCACCTCTTCTTCCACAAATTTACCAATCAAAGCGCGAGCAATGGGAGAGACTACAGAAATTTTACCGTCTTTTATATCAGATTCGTCTTCACCTACAATTTGATAAGTCACATGTTGCTCAACTTCAACGTTGAGTAATTTAACCGTAGCGCCAAAAACAACTTTACCCTCATACTTTAAAGTCGTCACATCAATGATTTGAGAATGCGATAATTTGGCTTCAATTTCACGAATGCGACCTTCGATAAAACCTTGCTGCTCTTTGGCGGCATGGTATTCAGCATTTTCTTTTAAATCGCCATGGGCGCGTGCTTCAGCAATCGCCTGGATAACTCGTGGGCGCTCTACTCTTTTAAGGTGCTCTAATTCAACACGTAATTGTTCACAACCCGCTTTAGTCATCGGTGTTTGCATGGGTCACCCCTCATTCAATACATTGCTTATGCAGATCCTGCAGTTTATAAACGTCATTGCTACGCTGATCTTCTAGCGCGAGACAAGCCGCCTCGCCTCCTGCAAGAGTAGTAGTATAACAAATTTTGTGCAAAATAGCACTTCGGCGGATGGTGTAAGAATCGGCGATGGCCTGCTCACCCTCGGTAGTATTGATAATAAAGTGGATTTCGCCATTTTTTATTTTATCAACGATATGCGGGCGACCTTGTGCGACTTTATTGACGACCTCACATGAAACTCCCGCGGCTTGCAAACTCCTGGCCGTCCCAGACGTGGCTAGAATATCAAACTTTTGATTGAGTAGTTTTTTTGCGACTTCCACGAGCTTTGGCTTATCGGCGTCACGAACACTTAAAAAAGCAGTGCCACCACTTGGAATCATCTCTCCACCCGAAAGCTGACCTTTAGCAAAGGCCTGCCCAAAACGCTCTGCAATCCCCATCACCTCGCCCGTTGAACGCATCTCCGGACCTAATATCGGATCAACACCTGGAAATTTATCGAAGGGAAAAATCGATTGTTTAATTGCAAAATAAGGCGGTATTCGCTCTTTTGTAAATCCCTGTTGTTCAAGACTTCGACCCAGCATACAACGCGCTGCAATTTTCGCTAATGATAAGCCCGTGGCTTTTGCAATAAACGGCACAGTACGAGAGGCTCTCGGGTTGACTTCAAGCACGTAAATCTCTTCGCCTTGAATCGCAAATTGAGCGTTAATCAAACCGACAACACCTAATTCTTTAGCCAGTGTAATCATCTGCTCACGCAGCTGATCTTGAGTTTTCGCGCTCAAGCTATGCGGCGGAAAAACACAAGATGAATCACCAGAATGCACACCGGCTTGTTCAATATGTTCTAAAATACCGCCAATTAATACCGCCTCACCATCGCAAACTGCATCGACATCCACCTCAATAGCGTCATCGAGAAAATGATCTAATAGTAGCGGATTTTCTGGAGATACATGTTCGGCTTCTTTCATATAACGCGTTAAATCTTGTTCATGAAACACAACTTTCATCGCACGGCCACCCAACACATAAGACGGGCGCACCATCAGTGGATAAGCAAATACTTTTGCAAAACGCAAACCTTCTTCAACACTGCGAACAATACCACTGGGCGGTTGTTGCAATTGCAGCCTGTGAATCAGTGCGACAAAACGTTCACGATCTTCGGCGCGATCGATCGCATCCGGAGTGGTGCCTACAATCGGCACATTGGCAGCTTCAAGTGCGCGCGCTAATTTTAATGGGGTTTGACCGCCATATTGCACAATCACCCCTTTAGGTTTCTCAACGGCTACAATTTCCAATACATCTTCCAAGGTCAATGGTTCGAAATAGAGTCGATCGGAAATATCATAATCCGTAGAAACAGTTTCAGGATTACAATTTACCATAATCGTTTCATAACCCAGCTCGCGCATCGCCATCGCGGCATGCACACAACAATAATCAAATTCAATGCCCTGTCCAATACGATTGGGGCCGCCCCCTAATACGATCACTTTTTCTCGCGATGTAGGACGCGCTTCATTTTCTTCCTCATAAGTCGAATAAAGATAGGCGGTATCGGTAGAAAATTCTGCAGCACAGGTGTCCACCCGTTTATAAACCGGCAGTACTTTTTGTTTATGACGGTAATTACGAAATTCACTTTCTGAAACGTCTAATAAATCTGCAAGCCGACGGTCAGAAAAACCACGCCGTTTTAATTGAAATAAAGTGTTGTGATCCAAATCGTGAAGCCATTGCCCTTTTAATGTTTGCTCGATGTGTATCAGTTGTTCGATTTGCACTAAAAACCAAGGATCAATATGTGATAACTGGTTAATTTGCTCGACTGTTAATTTAAAGCGAAAGGCTTCTGCGAGATACCACAGTCGATCCGGGCCAGGAATACTCAATTCTTTTTTGATTAAATCGATGGCTTGCGCTTCATCAAATTCATCTTCTTCTATATTAATTTTTGGATCAAATCCATACACACCGACTTCTAAACTCCGCATCGCTTTTTGCAGTGATTCTTGAAAACTACGACCTATCGCCATCGCTTCACCGACCGATTTCATTTGCGTGGTTAAGCGCGGATCGGTTTGCGGAAATTTTTCGAAATTAAAGCGCGGGATTTTAGTGACCACATAATCGATTGTCGGCTCAAATGAGGCTGGCGTTTGCCCACCCGTAATGTCATTCTTTAATTCATCAAGCGTATAACCTACTGCTAATTTAGCCGCAATTTTAGCGATTGGAAATCCTGTTGCTTTCGAGGCTAATGCGGAAGACCGGGACACGCGTGGATTCATTTCAATGACCATCATACGGCCATCTTCTGGATTCACTGCAAATTGCACATTAGACCCGCCGGTTTCAACTCCAATTTCTCGCAACACCGCAATCGCTGCATCGCGCAACCTCTGATATTCTTTATCCGTTAATGTTTGTGCGGGCGCAACCGTAATTGAATCTCCCGTGTGAACTCCCATAGGATCGATATTTTCTATCGAGCATACGATAATACAATTATCTTTTTTGTCGCGAACCACTTCTAACTCAAATTCTTTCCAACCGATAATGGATTCATCAATTAATAATTCAGATGTGGGTGATAATTCTAATCCGCGCTGACAAATATCTAAATATTCATCTCGGTTATACGCAATCCCGCCCCCTGTTCCACCCATAGTAAATGATGGGCGAATAATGGCTGGGAAACCGATTGTTTCTAATACCTTCCAAGCATCATCCATGCTGCGCGCCAAACCGGAACGTGGCGTTTCTAGGCCAATTTTATGCATGGCTTGACGAAATAATTGCCGATCTTCTGCTTTATCAATCGCCTCACGTGAGGCGCCAATTAATTCAACATTGTATTTTTTCAAAACGCCTTCGCGCACTAAATCTAGTGCACAATTTAATGCAGTTTGCCCGCCCATGGTCGGCAATAAGGCATCAGGTTTCTCCTTGGCGATAATATTTTCGATCACCGACCAATCGATTGGTTCAATATAAGTGGCGTCCGCCATATCCGGGTCGGTCATAATGGTGGCGGGATTTGAATTCACTAAAACAACACGATAACCTTCTTCTCGCAAAGCACGGCAAGCTTGTGTTCCAGAATAATCAAATTCGCAGCCTTGACCGATGACGATAGGCCCTGCTCCAATAATTAAAATGGTATTGATATCTGTTCGTTTAGGCATAATTAGGAACCGCGTGTTTGTCCTTCTATTTTGTTTTTCATCTTTTCAATAAATTGATCAAATAATTCAACGATATCGTGTGGCCCTGGGCTTGCTTCGGGGTGACCTTGAAAGGCGAAAAAAGGTTTATTTTTGTGAGCAAAACCTTGCAAGCTGCCATCAAATAATGAGCGATGCGTGATGATTAAATCATCTGGAAGTGTATTGGCATCGACTGCAAAGCTGTGGTTTTGGCTGGTAATATAAACTTGCTTTGTGGCGACATTTTCTACCGGATGATTCGCGCCATGATGGCCGAATTTCATTTTAACAGTACTCGCTCCAAAAGCGAGCGCCATCAGTTGGAAGCCTAAACAAATTCCCAATAAGGGCACGTCGTGTTCTGATAATGTTTTTATAGCCTCAATCGCATAGTCGGACGCTTTAGGATCTGCGGGACCATTCGATAATAAAATACCATCCGGTTGTAATTTTAAAACTTTGCTCGCCGGTGTTTTTGCGGGAACTTGAGTCACTCGACAACCACGATCCACCAGCATGCGTAACATTTGATGCTTAACGCCGAAGTCATAAACCACCACATGGTATTGCGCTTCTGGCACTGTTCGATCAGGCTGATCTAACTCAAAAGTCGGCTCATTCCATTTATGATTTTTCTTGCAGGTGACTTCTTGAGCTAAATCTTTGCCCTCCAGTCCAGGATAGGCATTCGCTTTTTCAAGGGCCAAGCTCGGCTCGACATCACCGGTCATAATGCAGCCATTTTGGGCACCTTTTTCTCGTAGAATTCGAGTTAGCCTTCGCGTGTCTATCCCTGCGATTGCAACCACTTTTTGTTGGATGAGATATTCGGTTAAGGATTGAGTGGACTGCCAATTGCTCGCTATCAACGAGAGCTCACGAATGATCAGCCCCGCCACTTGAGCTCGGCTGGACTCTTGATCGTGTGGGTTAATGCCAACATTGCCGATATGTGGATAAGTTAAGGTGACTATTTGTTCGGCGTAAGAAGGGTCCGTGAGGATCTCCTGATAGCCCGTCATGGCCGTATTGAAGACGACCTCACCCACAGTTGAACCGCTCGCGCCAATGGCCATTCCAGAAAAAATACTACCCTCTGCTAATGCTAGCACAGCCGGTGTAAAATCATTCAATAACCCAGGTATGGTCATCGAGTCGCAATGCCTATGTAAATAAACGGTAGATAAACCGATTAAGGATACGAGAATGATTGGCGGTGGTCAAGGAGAGTTTCTGGAATTGTCAAACCAGAAAAGAAATGCCTCCAAATACTAAGCCGCGTTGACTTAAGAAAACAGGCCTGCTTAAGCCAGTGCCATGTCCGCCAGAATTGACAAAAGGTCAAGTATGATGTAGTGTTATAATTATGATTATAACAATGAAAAACAACAGCCCATTTAATTTTCTAAACTTTGCAGATACCTCTGCAGACGTCGTGTCGCATATCAATAACCTCGTCGTACGAGTGATTAACCTGCATTAATACGGGCCATATAACCCCTTAATGCAGGCATCTTAATTTCAAAAACACTTTAATTTTACTCAAAAGAGTTTGAAAACTCGCAGAGGTTATTATGAATGCTCTCGATAGATCTATTTCTATTAGATCTGATAGATTTTATCAATGGAAATCCATATCCAGCTTATACCCCTGGTTAATATGGTTTCTTGCATCAAGCTTTATCTTTTATAACTATTTATTACAAGTCTCACCCGGAGTGATGGTGTCAAAATTGATGCACACTTTTAATTTAACCAGTGAGTCAATGGGTGGTCTCGCTGCATTTTATTTTTATGCTTATTTATTGATGCAATTTCCAGTGGGCATTCTTCTAGATCGATTTAACCCAAGGTATTTAATCAGTGGTGCAATTATCATTTGCGCAAGTGGCGCTTTATTATTTAGCCAAGCGGTTCATTTGCCTAACGCCCAACTCGGACGTATATTAATCGGCATCGGGGGCGCCTTTTCTGCAGTCGGAGCAATGAAAATTATTTCAATCTGGTTTCCGCCGAAACGTTTTGCCTTAATCTCTGGATTAATGATGACAATGGCTATGTTAGGCGCAATAGCTGGCAGCGCACCGCTATCTTATCTTGTAGATCATTTAGGATGGAGGCATGCGATGCGATTTGCTGCAGCCGGTGGTTTGTTATTGGCTATAGTCATTTTTATTTTTATTCGAGATAAAAAGACGCCTAGTCATGCAGCTGAAAAAACGAGCTTTAAAACATTTGGTCAAGGCATTTCCAAGCTACTAAGAAACAAACAATCCTGGTTGATCTCAATTTATTCAGGATTAGCTTTTGCACCCATTTCTGCGTTTGCCGGTTTGTGGGGAATCCCATTTATTTTACAAAAATATGCGATGAACCGAAATATTGCAGCGGGCTTGGTTTCAATCGCCTTTATTGGTTTTGCGTTCGGCTCACCATTTGCTGGTTGGTTATCCGATCGCATTAATAGAAGAAAACCGATTATGATTATCGGCACTTCAATGAGTTTAATTACAATATCACTGATTATCTATAGCCCACCCATCCCCTACATCAGCCTTGCAATACTATTCTTTTTGTTCGGCTGTTTCTCTGGATTTTTCTTTGTATCCTTTGCATATATTCGCGAGGTTAATCATCATCAATTAAGTGGTTCATCAATTGGTTTTATTAATATGTTTGGTGCATTATTTGGTGCATTATCCGAACCATTGATTGGCAAATTGTTAGACCTAGGCTGGGGGCATAAAATGCATAATGGCGCGAGAATATTTTCAGTCCATGATTATCAGCACGCATTAATCATATTACCAATAGCCTTGATTTTAGCATTAATTATCCAGATCTTTATTAAAGAAACTTTTTGTGTAACTACTCGCCCGTCATTCCGGTGAAAGCCGGAATCTAGGCGCGTTTCGCGCGCCAACTCACGCAGTGCGTTATGGATCCCGCGGTCAAGCCGCGGGATGACGAGGTGTGAGCAGTTACCTTTTTGCAAACAAATTAATTAATGACTAAATGCTATTGTTAGTCTATATTCCTCCCGAAATCGACACATCATTCCCGCGAAAGCGGGAATCTAGAATTGACCCGTGACACTGGGCCTAGTATAGCATCTCACTGCGCCCAACCAAATGCCATTGGACCTTAAAAAGCTTTTAGATTTTGGCAAGTGATCTTCGCTTCGTCAACCAACCAACGACAAAATTCTGCGACTTTATTGAATGCCAGCTTCTCTTTCGGGCAAGTCAGATAGTAACTTTTACTTAATTGCAGCGTCGTGCTAGTAATCTGTTTCAGTTGTCCCGATTGTATATCATCAATAATAAAGGGTTTATGCGTGACCATTATACCAACACCACTGGCAACGGCCTGTAATGCCTGCGAGGTTGTTTGAAAATAAATGCGCTTGGTTTTTTCAGGCTCCGGGATCTCTGCCTTCTTGCACCACTGCTTCCAATCCTGTTTTCTTAAGTCAGAATCCACATAGATGGCTTTAAATTGCTTAATCAGCGTGTTGAGCCGATAAGTTTTCGGGATAATATGGTTGCTGGCAATCATGACTAACTCATCATCAAATAATTTTTTGGAATATAAATTAGGCCAATCTTCTTTGTGGCCGTAAGTGATGCTGATATCGATATTATCTCTAGTGAAATCAATCTCTAGTCCTAATGTCGATAAACGCAAATCAATATTGGGGTGATTGACTTGAAATACAGGTATCCTTGGGATGAGCCAATGCATCGTTAACGTCATCAATACATTCACTGTTAATCTTTTGCTTGTGGTAATACCGAGCTCTCTTTCTGTAGCAGCAACAATGGCATTCATTGCTTTATGAATTTCCGCGAAATACCTTTCCCCTTGAATGGTTAGCATTGTTTGTTTGTTAGGCGTGCGATTAAATAGTTTTACACCCAGAAAATCTTCTAAATTACGGATGCTCTGACTGATTGCCGAATGAGTCACATAAAGTTCATCGGCGGCTTTTGTAAAGTTTAGATGCTTTGCAACGGCTATAAACGCAGGTAGCGCTTTCAGAGGTGGCATGACTGGTTTATGTGGCTTCATGGTAAGTAATTCTAACATAGATGTAAAAAAATATCAATTTACTGCCTTATTATAAGGGAATACAATATCAAAAGGTTAATAAATCTAACAAAAGGTTTTTACAATAATGCCCTATTACAACCTAAATCCGCAGAGTAACAATCGCTACATTATCGCCATATTGCTGATGCTGCTGTCTAGCGTTTTTGTGGCCTTAACCAGCTTACTTGGAAAGCAGCTGGTGCTTTCTTTAGCGTTGCCAATCGCCATGCTGTTACGATATTTAGTGCCTGCACTGTTGTTATGGTGGATTGCCTTCATCACTCGCATTCCTCGATTAAATAAAAAATGCATACTTCATCATGGCATTAGAACGATACTGGGTGTAATCAGTCAATATGCGCTATTCTATTATCTAATACATGGTTCAATACTCAACGCTACCTTGCTTTTTATGACCAGCCCTTTGTTCGTACCACTGATATCGAGAATTACTCAAAAAACACCTATTAAAAGAATACAGTGGATTAGTATTCTTATTGGCTTTGCTGGTGTCGCTTTTATTTTGAAGCCAACACCAAACATATTGGATTGGCATGCTGCGATTGGCTTAGCGAGTGGTTTATTTAATGCAGGCTCTCAAGTGTATTATCATAAAATTGTCAAACAATCCGATGTCAAGAGTGCTATCTTATATATGTATACTTTTTCTGTGATCTTGGCTTTCATTCCTGTTATTATTTTCTGGCATCCACTCGCAAATGTATTGTCATCATTTAATAGCCATATTAACTCAAGCCTTATTGTATTACTCATAGCTTTGGCACTAGTGGGCATTAGTAACAGAACGTTTAGAGGAAAAGCATACAGCAAAGTGAGAAAAGCAAGCAGCTTAACTCCGTTTTTGTATACGGCTATTATTTTTGCGGGTTTATTGGATTGGCTAGTCTATCATATAGTACCTACTTATTTATCAGTGATAGGTGCGGTATTCATTATAGCTAGCGGATTCATTTTAACCATAGAAAAATCTAAACAACACACTTAAGCGGGTTTTATTATGAAAGCAGTTTTACTCGTTATTGATTTTATCAACGACATAAAAGGTATTTGGGGTACCCCCAGGAATTTAGCGCTCTCGTTCTTGCTATTTACACGATCGAAGCCTTAAAAACCAAATAGTTACCATTCTATTTCTTTAAAATTACAGTAGCGAGAGGTTGAATAGTTCAAAGCTTATACTATACTTCCTACCAAGAGGTGAGAAGCTAATGAAAACATTCGGATTAGTGCTAGTCGGTGCAATTTTAACATTAGGCTCATTTACTGTAGCTAATGCCGCCAAAAAGCTGATCGTGACCATAGAAAACAGCGCTGGCGAGCCAATCGAGTTGGTAAAAGGGAGTGCGAATGCAAAAAAGCGCTTCGAAATTAGTCCAATAAGCAGTTTAGCACAAGGACAGACATTTAAAATCAAAGCAGTTAAAGCAGTTACTCAGAATGATGGCTCTCTAATAGTATTAATGGAATTCACATATGCATTAAAATCTGACCCATCAGTTTGGTGCCGTCTTTTATTAACTCGAGTAAGAGCAAAAAAACCTGGCTCCCCCTGGGTCTCTGGAATTAAAAAAATATATTGTTCAAAACCTGCTAAGTTTTATATTAAGGGATTAATTCGATCGGAGGGTGGAAGAGATAATAAAGCTGTTTTTTATAAATTCTAAAGGCCCAGTGTTGGATCCTCTTAACCATAGGAAAATCTAAACAACACACTTAAGCGGGTTTTATTATGAAGGCAGTTTTACTCGTTATTGATTTTATCAACGACATTGTTCATCCCGATGGGAAAAGATCAGCTACTGCAGCCTATGTTCCAGACCATCATGTGATGCTCTCGTGAGTAGAGTTTGCTTTTGCTTTTCAATTTGCGATTTCTTTCACTTCAGATTAGAATCCATGAGTCAGTTTTCTTTTTTATTGATCCTTTACTTGGTTAAACAATCACCAAAATTGGAAACTGATTTCATCTTAAATCATAGGCTTACCTTTGTGTTTGCGCTAGAGGTAGCGCCATTGCTTTACAGATGACAAATGACCAGCAAGAAATATTACCATCTTGCTTAGCTGTCTCAGGCTGAAGAGTGGATAGATTTACCCAATTTTTTTCGCTCTCTTAATTGGCTCATATTTTTTAAAAGGAAAGAGTATCATGCGTAGAATAGGATTAGGACCTTACCTTCGACAAAGTTCAATGTTTTCTAATGGTCAACCACATCTCCAAAGCAACCAACATTTACCCCAGCCTTTAACATCACCTCCGTTATGGTTTAATAACATCATTATGTCTCCTCTAAGCACGTCATCCGACTCCTCTGGTTTGGACACAAAGGTCGAAAATACTTCGAGTCCAGTAGTTGACTATCCATCATTCGTAACGCAATTGATTGACGAACAACAAGATCGCTTTGCACATCATCCTTTATTCAACTGGTTGACGGATAAGGAAGGTCCACATCTAAGAAGAAAACTCGCGGGCATTTCAGTAGGGATGATTGAGCCTGTTATGAATTCTCTAGATCTCTACAAGTATTTTATTCGTTATAACACCGATTTTCGAGAGAGGAATACGGTTTTTCATCAGTTGATTAATCAACAAGCATTTGAACATGGTAAATTCCCTCATTTATTTCTGAATGACTTGGATTTGCTTGCTGTCCCTGTGTTACTCGGCTGGGAATGCAATCACTATATGAAATTCGTCCTGTGCACCGATGACAAAGCAATAAAACAGCAGCAGTTGCGGTTATATAAACTGGCTTTGGATGCTAATCATCCACTTGTGAAATTTCCTTTGATGAGCACGCTTAAGACAGCGGAGCTGCAACTTTTGAGAAAAACCGCCGCATTAACGCCTGAACTTCCTCTTGCAGATCGATATCATTATTTTGCAAGCGGCCCATCACAAGAGCGCATAAGCGAAGAGTATGCAAGAAAGTTTTTTGGCAGTGTAACTTCACACCATGACATGGGTAGGATACGTCAACTATATGGAGGTATCGATGACTGTGATAGCTCATTGTTGAATAATGTTGAAAGCGTGGTTCGCGAAACAGGTGAGATAATGATGAAAACTTTCGATGATTACCTGCGTCTTGCTCAAAAATTAAATTCCCATAAAGAAAGTTGGCAGTCTTTTTTTAGTTTCAGTACGCCAGCAGAACAAACACGAAGTAGATATCAAATTGCACACAATACGCCGCCAGAAAAACAGACACATTCATATAATAAATTGATGACGACTCCTTCCTTATTTTCTTGCTCCAACCCGGTTCTTTTAGAAAAATACTTAAATAAAGAGGCTAAGGGCGCTTACAACCATATCCTTAATCATTTGATATATGCTAAATTGTCTTCAAGGGAACAATTAGCCCGCATACTTTACCCTTTTGGATTAATCGATGGCTTGAGCCTTGCTCATTTTTCTCGATTTAATAACTGGGATCATCAGGTTTATAATAATAGTCATCTATTGGAGTTATGTTCAGAAAAAATCGGCAAGCTGCTGGGTGATTCATTAACACATGATTGGGATAAACTAGACTTTAGTAATTATGCTAGAGATTACGCTTTTCCTGTTTCGTTATCATTTCGGTTTTTTGGTGATAGAAGTGATCAACATCGAAAACATTTTTCTGATTGGCGTAAATATATGTTGAATGCAACTGATCCAGCGATTCAATGTATGATTTTGTATAATACAGCAGGAATGATTCAATTGATCGCTAAGTGTTTTTTAAACTGTATTGAGAATGAGCGGCAAACAGGATTATTATTTTTTAGTGGTGTATGGTATGAAAAGTTCAACCAAGAAGTTGGTAAAGACATCCATCGTTTGGAAACATCGTTAACCATTGAACAGAAATATGAGATATACAAAGTTACCAGTAAGTTTATGAGTCAACTTGAAGAGCGTTTAAACTTAGCGATGGCAATGCTGCCAGACGAGGATCCTCACCATACATTAACTTTATAATCAGAGATAATGCTGATCCCTAGTTTTTTGCGCTTTCCATTGGAGAGCATAACATTTCTGGGGGTAGAAATAGGTTTGTCGTATTAACTTATTGAATATTATTAGGCAAATTAAAGGAAAAGGAAGTCCAGAAAAACCGAATTATTGAGCAGCATTAGATTTGCGATAATCTTGCAAAATATCAGCGACCAAGTCATCGATTGCGCTTTGTTTTAAATCGTCATCGATGATACGGCCCGTTTCTTTATATTCTGCTAAACGATCTTCTAAGGTTTTAGTAATTGTTCCGCCTGGATATTGCAGAGCCAGCGCATGTCGAGCAGCTCGTGATCCTATTTTTTTATACAAGCGATTACGGACATTAACATCTTCTGCAGTGGTATTGAGCGCCCATAATTCTACAGGGCCTAATGTGGCTGTTAACAACTGGGTATTTATACCGTCTTTTGTAGAAAATTGCGCAAGAAATGTAGCGCCCTCTTCTCGCGGACCATGCACATTATTTTTCAGCGCAAATTCAGCCGTTTTTGATAAACCAAAAATTTTCGCTGTTTTTTGCACCGCTTGTTCAGGGCCTGCTTCCATCACAAAAACCGACGTCGCAAATTCAACCATGACCGCATCAAAATCATCTAAGGATTGTGATAGTAATGCAACCTGTACTTTCCACTTACGGCCTTCTCGCATATCTTGCACGACTTGATCACGCACCGCTTGTGCTTTTGCAGTTCGATGAAACTCATCAAAAACAATCCGCTTGGGATCTTCACGAATTTCTAAAATACGGGCCTGATGATAACTACGATAAGCCTCTGGCATATCCACCACATTATTCTCGGTTAAAAAATAATGCCGCGCTAATACATAACGTGCCAACATATACATCACCGCTGTTTGTCGATTCGCAGCCTCACCCCCGCTGCGAGCCACTTCATCTAAATCAAGCGCGACAACCCGTGCATCGCCTAAATCAAAACGAGTCACTTGTGAAATAATCGGATATTCACGCACGGCACTGGAAATCATTCGCGCAAATCCGTGAATTAATGGCTCACCTGTGGGTGTGGTAATTTTACCATATAAATCTTCTATCGCCGGCAAACGACAAATTGCGGTAACGTCCGCAAGAACAGGCATGGCATGACGTTGCGCCAACATGGCTTCATGAACAAATCCCGCCATAAATAAAGCATCAGTCACTTCCCACCAAGTGGTTTGTTGATCCTGGACAAACCCAATTTCCTCTAAAATACCATCAACATCTTCTTCCATACCAGCGGTGTAATTATTGGGATTTGAATCGTCTGCTTTACTTTTATAGAGTTCATCGATAATTAATCCAGCCATATCGGATACACCGTCATAGGCTTTGTCTGCACCCACAGGTGTGGCTAATAGGCTTAAGAAATTAACTAAAAAACTGCGTTCTTGAGGTGTTGGATAACGACATCCTAATTGAGTATCAAATGGGTTAATCGCAAAATCAGCATGCATGCGCAAACGATGATAGGCAACTAAATGTTTCTTATCTGCTGGCAGTGCGTCTTTTAATAATAAAATTAATCCGCTACTTGACGGACCAATATCAATAATCGAAATACGTGGCAGGCGCTGAATTCCCGAAGATAAACAAACCGCTAAATTAATTGCATTTGAGAGCACCGATTTACCTGAACCGGGACGTGCATAAAATAAATCAATCCATGTGGTTTGTTGGCGAGAACCTGGATGATACGGCCATAATTTTCCATCTGGAGAACGAAACAAAATAGCGCCTTTATGCCAAGGTGATGACGGGCGAAATAGCGGCAGCATACGCAATACGTCCGAAAATGGTGCAATCGAAGGTGTCGCCACACCTTCTCCAGACACGCCGACCATAGTCGATACCACCCCTTGATAGGGGTCGCCTGAAACCTCAGAGATATCGCATGAGCCCCAACCCTGAATGGCTTTGGCTAACATTGAAGTACGAGAACGCAATAGGCGGATATTGCCTTCTTCCGCCCAAGTCGTTGCCGTAACACGTAATCGCACCACCGCATCGTCCGTATTTAAATTGATATAGCTTAATAATTTCAGTGAATCACTAATCAAACGATTTTGTGAAGACGTTACGGTTAATACCGACGCGACAGCAGAACGAATGTTAGCATAAGATGAGTTTAGTCCATCGCTTTCCACTAAAAATGAAATTCGCCAAGGGATATGCGTTTGCAGTGCACGCATGAATAGTCGGTAAAAAGGCTGAATTTCTTTTGGAAATAAATCGATATAAACGCAAGAATAAATGCGATCACCAACTCGCGCTGTTCTTAAATTAATATTCTCAGCATCGCGTGGGAGTATTTGTCTTGCTAAAGAGGGCCATAAAATGTCTGATATTTCACCACCAGCACGCTTGCTATCTTTTATGGTGATTTTATCACCTGGTAATTTAGCTCGCCAACTGCGATCCGTAAACTCAGGGTCTGCGCTGTAGCGCATCACGTACACAGCTTCATGCACTTCCAACACTTGGCTTACAATGCCCCAAGTGTTTAAATCATTGCAGACCGCTCGAACAAATGAGTCATGATTTTCACGTAAATCGGGAATAGCAGCGATGATATTTTGAGTATGTGTAAATGTTGGGATTTTTTGTTGTTTAACTTGTTTGGTTTTGTCACGCTTCGCACGTTTTAGCTGCTCTCCAGTTAACGATTTGAGCCGTGTCCATAATACAATATAAACATCTTCATGAGCGCAATATTTAGAAAGATAGTCCACACGTTCAGAAAATAAATCATCTAATTTTAGTGTTAAACGCTTGCTGGTATCTTTCGCCGATGACAATGCTTCAGAAATTTCACTACGCCCTTCATCCCGATCATAATTAAAAACAACCTGAACCACATGACCAGGCTGTGACATTAAGGTTTGCAAAGATTGCTGTAAGCCTTCTTGTATGCTTTTAAATTCTCCCTGGCCAATTAAAGATTTAACACCTGCAACACGCAATACAGAGAGTAATGAACCATCGTGAGCCACCAAAGCCGTCTCACTATCTGCGGTTTGTAACTCACAATAAGCCGCTGTAGTTTGCTTGAGTGAAGTGCTCATCCAAGCCAATAGACTATCGAACCCTTTTAAAAATGTTTTAATTGCATTAATTTTCATACGTTAAATCCTGCAAACCTTGCTCTGCCCATGCTGCAATTTGATCGGCAAATCGCGCCATGTTCGGTAATACACGTAATTTAGTCGATAACTCGCGATTAAATTCTTGCTTTTTTTCAACTGGGGCATCAATTAATAATTGCCCATATAACGCTGGGTTACTCAATCCTTCACCCAACTGCTGTTCCACAACTTGTGAACGCAGCCTCAAACTGCGATAAATATTTTTAGCTTCAGTCGCATTGACCATGCCATAGGCGATCGTTGCAAATAACACATGAGATAGCGCACAGAGTTCACCTTGCGTCATCTCCGGCAAATAAATTAACGACCCTCCTCCAAATTCGCTTCGACCAATGGTCTCCAAGAAAAAACATTGCGCGCAAAAGCTGCAGGCTGTGGCTAAATTACTCAGCCGATGATTACGATAATTACCATCCAAGTTGATAACTTCTTGGTATTGGTTGGCTTGAAAACCACAGAACTGGCAAGTGTATTGATCTCTTGCAAAGATCTTTTTTTCAAAAGCGAGAAAAGCAGGATCTGCCTTTCTCACCATAAAGAGTCGCCAATTGCTTTCCGTTGCTTGTAGTTGAATTGTTTGCAAAGCCATTGGCTAACATGCCATTTATTAATTAATTACTAAATGTTACTAGTCTTATCACAGCCAATCATATTACATAATCCTGAGCCGCCGATTTTAGCAACATTCGTTTGCGATCCAAATACCGCACGAGTCGCAGTGGGCAACAAGGTTGGGAAGACCATTAAACCTGCACCGATCAGCAGCAAGGTAATACCTTGGCTTAAAGGAATCTGGGTAGGATTCAGTTTATGTTGATGGAACTTAAAGAATGAAGCCATCACAAAACCAATACCTGCAATCAATGAGGTATCGACTAAGATACTCGCTAAGCTTCCCACTGAGTTGCCGATATTAGAAGATATCGACGTTAATGCGATGCCTTGAGTCCCACCAGCCGCGAACACTGCACCGCTAAATAATACACCGCCAATTGCTGATAACAGGACCAACAATTTGATGAATACTTTGTTCTGACTACCTTTAGTTACATGTTGCATGGTTTTCAACCCCCACTTAAATTAAACTCTCTAAATTAGTAACCTTTGTTATGATATTCAATAACCTATGGTTATTTTAAGTATCTCTACTGCTATTCAATATACGCCCAAAACCTTAAGGAAATATTAAAACTTTAAGAAATCATGAAGATTTTTACCATTTTGGACACCTTTCCCTCATGAAATTTGGTCTAACACGATTTATCAAGCTAAATCCATGATTTTCATTAATAAATTAACAGTTCCCAGCACATGAATCGCCAAGATGCCGGCGAAGATATGAATCATCGCCCGCCCTACAGTGCCTGGCTGCCCACCAATGCGCCCACTACGCGAGACTAGCATCAACCCACGCATAAATGAACCGATGCCAATTAAACGCACAAACATCAGCACAGGTACCATATAAGCTTCATAACCATCCGTGCCGCCCGTATAACGCAATGGGTTGGTTTCCCCCCAAAAAGCGAGCATCCCCGTCTTCAATATAAACGGTAGCATTAACAGACACACTGCCGCGAGTAACATCATTAATGGTCCAGCCAGTGTCATTTGATGCGACATAAAGGTACGCATTTGACCGAAGCGCTTGAGCTTAAACATGCCCGCTGCAAATAAAGTAATCCCCATCGCAATGGAGATATCTTGTAAGATTGTCGCTAAAATACCAAAATTATGGGCTAATACACGCGGATCAGCATCGGCTAATGCCGAACTTGAAAAACACAGCCCTACAATGCCACTGATTAATAAACTTAGCTTCAAAAATCTTGTCGTCACTGGCAATACCTCAGATCACGCACTGATTAACTATCATCCACACCATAGGCAATGATTTTCCCACTACTCGTTGCAATCATGCCACGATTGGCATTAATTGATTCAACAGCACCGTAATCCTTAACTTTATCACCCACTCTCACCGTCATCGATTGGCTTTTTGAATCTTCAATCCAAGCACGACCAGGTACCACGGCAGTTAAATGATAAACTAAAGGCACGGGTTTTGGTTTGGTTTTTTTAACGTGTTTGGTCTTTGGTTTAACCTTAATATCTCCAGTTAAATCTGTTACTTGATTCGCGAGCGCTTGAACCGATTCCGATAATTGCTCATCAGAAGAATGGGTTTGCGATATTGTATTACGCAGATTTTGCATCTCACCTTTTAATGCATTGATGCCTGCTTCGTTGGTCTTTGCATTTTGAGTTAAATCGGCTAGACGAGATGCTAATTGCTCTTGTGCTGCCAGTTTTGCCTGTGCTGTTCTAGCACTGGCTTGCGCACGCGTTTGGTTTGCTTTTGTTTTATTGGTTGAACCACCGATAAATTTAAAACCGAAAAATACCACAACGACGACCACAAGTATCCACATCATTCGCTTATTACGCAAAATAGGAAAACGCGCTAATGGGCTAGGGCTCGATGCACCCCCCGTTTCTGGTGCTTGCTCTGATGCACCGGCCTGCTCGGATTGTGACTCGTACTCTTCTTCAGGCAATTGATATTCTTCTTCACCCGTATTTTTTTTATTATCGTCAATCATTGTCTTACAACCTCGCTTACTCAGTTAAATGGTTATTATTATTTTGTGCCGGTTCTTTTGATGGTAGTTTTGGAACATTAAAATCACTCATCACCAAAATACCAATGCCTGTGCCACCTTTAATTTTAATGGTTGGGGGTGTATAAAAGTTATGGCCCATCACTTGTCCATAACGTCGGCCTACTGTTCCTAATCCAACCGCAACTTGTTGTGAAGTATTCAGATTGCCACGTTGAGTCCAACACCCAAAAAAGCCACACTGTGTCGTGGAATTCGAGTGAATAATTGCATCCGATAATCCTTCCAAAAAGGCCGAGGCAAATAAGGTACCATAGCGTAATAAATAATGGTTATTCACGTGGCCCGAAACCGCCGTGCGCGCCGTGTTTGGATCGATGGCTACCGCATTAATGGCAACCGATTTAGGTAATTTCGGATCATTGAGTAAATGAAATCGAATATACACTTTCTTATCCACACGTTTAAAATTCCCTAATAATTTCGAGCCCTTTAATTTGCCCGAAACGATACGCGCCATGATCGGTGTTTTTTCATCACTATTAATCGAAGTAATTAACACGGCAAACATGATCGTGCCTGCTTTAAACACGTGTCCATTCAAAGCAGCATTAGTCGCAGCATTACTGCCTGCGTTTGCGCTCACCGTTTTAGTGACCTTGAGCGCTTTTTGCATCGTTTGCGGCGCACTATTACTCCAACCGGATAAAAACTTTTGCGCTTCTAATGTCATCGCACCTTGACGACGCTGGACTGCATCGGCCTGTTGCTGTGCAGACATTTGTTTCTGTTGCATTTTCTCTAATTTCGCTAAACGCTGCTCTGGTGAGTTAATCGATGGCATGCTCGCACTTGAGCCGCCTGTAGTGTTTGCTGTTTGAGAATTCGGTGCCTGACGATAAATAATAGTCTTCTTAGCGGGAGCCGTTTGATAACCTGCCTGCTTAGGCGTAAAGCCAGCTCGCAATAAGTCACCTTTCGTGTAACCGGCATGACGCAACTCTTCTGGCGTGAATCCGGCTTTTTTTAATGCCGCAGCAGAATAACCTGCATTACGCAATTGCTTGGCATTAAATCCTGCATCTTTTAATTGTTTTGCAGTGTAACCGGCTGCTTTTAATTGACCCGCATTATAACCCGCGGCTTTTAGCGCGGCTGCAGAAAAACCTGCTTTTTTAAGCTGCTTAGCCGTATAGCCTGCCGCTTTTAATTGTTTCGGTGTAAAACCAGCCGCTTTTAATTGCTGAGCGGTGTAACCTGCTTTTTTAAGCGCGGCTGCAGAAAATCCTGCATGCTTTAATTGTTTAGCACTATAACCTGCTTGCTTGAGTTGTTTAGGCGTAAAACCGGCATCTTTAAGTTGCTTTGCGGTATAACCCGCTGCTTTTAACTCTCCGGCTGTATAACCCGCCGCTTTTAAGCCTGACAAACCACAGTTTTTATTCTTTAATTGTTCTGCAGAAACACCTTTCGCACGGTCTTTTTTCAGTTGTGCCACACTGCATATTTTTGAATTTTTATCGGCGTTTGCTATTTGTGCTGGGGTAAATCCAGCAGCTTTTAACGCTGCATCGCTAAAGCCTGCGTTTTTGAGTGCCTGCGCAGAATACCCTGCGTTTTTTAATTGCCTTGCACTAAACCCTGCTGCTTTTAGCGCAGGTAACCCACAACCATTGTTGCGTAATACAGCCGCACTCACTCCAGATAATCTCGCTTTTTTGAGTGCTGAAACACTGCAGTTCGTGTGGTCTATGTTAGCGGCTTTTAATTGTGCTTCTGTATAACCTGCTTTTTTAATCTGTTGTGGTGTATAGCCTGCTGCTCTTAATTGTGCTGGGGTAAAACCAACGTTGGCTAATTGCTTCACGCTATAGCCTGCTGCTTTTAATTCTTTAGGCGTATAACCTGCCTGTACTAATTGACCTAAGTCAAATCCGCATAAATGCAATGATTTTGCGGTATAACCAGTGCCCTTTAATTCTCCAGCAGTATAGCCGGCTGCTTTTAATGATGCACAAGAGCAAGCTTGGCAACGTAATTCTTCCGCAGTCACCCCAGCTGTTCGTGCTAATCTTAAATTGTTAACGCCACAGCTAGCCGGATTGGGCTTAAACATAACCACGACTTTATTAATCGGACAAGTGGGCCCTGATTGTTTTTTAGAACTAAATAAATTTGGAGAGCCGATAAAACTAGGGCGAGTAATCGTGGGTACGGCACTCGTCATATTCTTTTTAGCGGCTAACTCTTCTTGGCGATTTTGTTGAGTTTGCACTTTGACATATTGTGTCGATGGATTACCGGCACCAGGAACAGACTGAATGCTAGGCGCAGTGGCAACACTCGCCGAACTTTGCTTGGAAGCTGCCTTAGATTTGTAATGCCATATCGTGACAACACCACCAAAAACAATGACTATTGCTGCTGCTATAAATACCAAACGTAGTTTGGCATTTTGTAGAAGACCCGTCGATTTATTGTTATTCTTTGCCATAATACTTACAACCCACTAATCGATAATTGAATAATTTTGCCACGCTGTGATGTCAACACCACTGGCGCCTTACTGAGTTCATACACATTGGTACCATCAGGGCTGCTCATCTTGGCAATCCAACCCGGCGATAACAATGTTAAACGCGTCCTTAAAATAAGATGATTACTCGACAACCATGCTTGTGCTGGACCACCCGTTACTTTTAATGATTTACTACCGCGAGTTGGCACACCATCTAAAAAACTCACTAATTTCGGGCTCGCACTCGCGGGCAGCCCTTCTACTGAAGGCTTAGCATTGGGTCCCAAACCTGGAATGCGTAAATCCACACGATAATCAACGGCATTCTGTCCTGGCATTAATGTCAGCATCACCGGCGTATCTTCGCCTTTTAACATGACCGCTAAATTTCCTGATTTATAACGATCGAGCGCTTGCACCAATAAAGTATTTCCTTTTTTATTCCACTGGATATTAAAACTTTTAGGATCACCTAAATCATAGGCTTTAATCGGCCACGGTTTGCCTGTTGAATCTAAAAAGACTAATGAAGTCACATAACCGGCACGTAAGCGAATCACAGGTGGCGTAGCACCGGGTGAAAGATTAACAATAATTGAGCTTGAAGTTGGCCGTGGTGGTGTTCCCGGATATCGCGCTACAGCACGTTGGCTTCTATCAAACAATAAACGCAATGTTTTAATTTGTTGCGGTGTCAACGGCATTAAGTTTCTGACCATTTGCGCAAAAGATTGTTGACTAATGCGAGTTTCACCAAACACTTTATCAGCCTTTCGCATATTGCGAGTGGTTTGATTAGTCCGTAAATTTTTAGGGACTGCTGTTTGTCGCTCTTTAGAAAATGATGATTGCTTTGAGGCCGTTTGGGTTTTTGCTTGTTGCAATAATTTAGCAATAGCAGCAGACTGTTGCGCATTCGAACCCGTTTTCTGTTGGGTTTGTTGTTCAGTTGAGTTGGATCGGTTGTTCTCTCCTGACACTCCAAAACCAGCCGCATGAGCACTCGCTGCAATCATAAGTAAAGCGGCGCTAATGATGACCTTGTTAATTTTGTTATTCACAATCATGTCTCACTCAAATGCTATCACTATTATTTTAATCCCTAACCCTTTGTCATCGTCCTTAAAATACTTGCTGTGGTGATTTTTGCGCTACCGGCAAGAAGTTATTAATGGCTATGCGATCTGGATCGGATTTAACCGGCATACGCACAACTACTAATGTCACAATCATTGGCATTGGAATGCTCCGTTCTTTATTGGTAAACGTGACCAATATCGGCAATCGAATCTTCCAAGCAAAACGTTTACCCACCACTTCTTTTCTCACAACCCGTGGAGCACCAGTAATGGTTGCGTTCGATACCATTTTTAAGCTCACTAAGGTTTTTAAGTTATTACTCTTATTTAACGCACTTAAAAAGTCATGCCAGCCTGCTGGCGTAAAAGCGCCTGAGGCATCTTGCAATTGTTGTCGCCAATGAATGTAATCCAGATTAAACACTCGTCGTGTGGCATTTGACACCCATTGCAGAACAAAATTATCCGGCACCACTGGATCCGTTAATGGATGCCAATTAATAATTTGCCCATCACCATTGGTCGCAAAATACTGTGGTTTTGGTGGATGAGACAATTTATAAATAATGCCGCCCGCCAAACCCACATTAATCACTATCATTAGAAGCAATGCTAATAATGCACGTCGAAAATTATCACGATAAAATTCGTTACGTAACATCACCATTTTTATAGCATCTTTACTCATTTATGCCTCTCATTACTGCATCTGGTACTGTGATTTAAAATCACTGATTTGTATGCCCTGCGGAGCTTGCAGTGTGGACACACGTGAAACATTCATCGTGATAATTAATTTATTCTGCTGATGCCTGCTCGCACTGGTAAAACTCACTAACAAAGGCAGCTCAACACGCCAAGTATAACGACCATGCCGAACGGCCTGATTTAAAATAACGGGCGGTCCTGAAACCACCGAACTCATCACCAATTTTTTGCTAATCACAGTATTTAATAACCCAGCCTTTTTCAAGGCTTCTTGAAATTTATTCCAACCATTAGTAGTAAAATAGGGTTGCATTTTTTTTAATTGTTGTTTGTAATTATTGAAATCTAAATTATAGGCGGCACGAGTGGCCAAAGCAGCCCAGCGCAATAAATATTTATCCGTAATGACCGGCTCACTCAGTGAATGCAGCGGAACAACACGACCCGATGTCATGGTGGCATAATATTTAGGCTGTGGGGTTGATAACCCTAGAAAAACAAATCCTGCTGCTAATACCACTCCGATGACCACCATCACGACCAACCAAAATATTGTACGGCGATAATAATCTCGATAAAGATTATTTTTCGCTGTTCCTAATTGTATTTGCTCACTGTTAGTCATAATTTTTAAAACTCGGGTAAAAACGAAAACTAATTTCGACACGTCGATTAATCGTGCGTCCCCAACCAGTAGCATTCCAAGCTACAGAACGACGTTTGCTGTAACCTTTTGCATACACCATTCGAGCATCAATTCCACGAGACCATAAATAACTCGCTACAACCTGAGCCTGGCGAGTCGTTAGTGCTTGCTTGCGATGTTTTGGGCCGCGATGAGGGATGTTATCCGAATAAGCCGCTACTTTAACACTCACTTTTTGATAGGTCTTCATTAGTTTTGCCGCTGTTTTCAAAATCGACCGAGCACCACGTGATTGTAAATTAGCGGAGTTATACATGAATAAATTATCAGTAGGAACCACAATTCTCACCGTCTCACCCAGTTTAATCACCCTTGCGCCCTTTCCTTTCAAGGCATGGATATAGTTCTGACGAAGCTCGGCTGTGGTTTGCTTAGTGTAAGTCCAGTGGGAAGCAGGTTGAGAGCAGCCTACTAGCGTTGCCATAATAATAAATGATAAGCCCAAGCCAATAATGCGCCAAGTTTGACCTTTGCCATTTACACCTTTGTTCAACGGATTTTTCATAATAGTTTGTTTTTAATCTATTTTTTATCCTGATGCTCCATATCGATCGTCGCAAAATCCGTTTGCTTAAGAGCGGCCTGCCTTCGGCAAACCTTAAAATAATATTAACTGATCTTAATTTAACAGCTTTTCCTTAAGGAAATATTAAATGATAGCGTTTTAATGCCATTCTCAGTGCACAAGTCACCTCTATCCCCAGTGAATATCTCACATTCTCCCCAGTGAACAGGACACCTCATTCCCGAAAACAGAACACATCATTCCCACAACCAAGGCACGTCATTCACGCAAACAAGACACGTCATTCCCGCAAATAGCACACGTCATTCCCGCGAAAGCGGGAATCCAGCAACCTATTGAAAAATATAATTTTATAAGTCTTGGCGCGATTACTCTAAATAATCTGCAAGGCAATATATGACTGGGTTCTCGCTTTCGCGAGAACGACGGTGGAACCCTTAACTTTGACCTATGCAACCCTCGCAATAATGACGGATGGCAAAGCAAACACTACGAATAGTTTATTAATCATCCTCACCATCACTCTCTTCATGCTCCTTTTTCTTCAGCATCACCTTGTCAATAACTTTTTCAACTTGTGCTGCAAGTTCCTCGCCAGTACTCGTTGGCCTCACGGATGGAGGATAGTGACTGCCTTTTTCCATATCGCTTATGAGTTCGACGGCAATATTCATTGATTGTTGACCTGTTTTACCACATAAGCGCTCGATATATTCGATCTGATCACGGGTATCAGAACGATCTAGAAGCGGTTGTTTAAATGCCGTTTGATCATCAGCAGCAATGATGCCATCTAAGTGATCACACATTCGTAACGCCGTAAATAAATTGAGATGGTCGACGTCCACTTCTACCGGCTCGTCAAAAACCGAAGTAAGATCAAATTGTTTTTGAAATCGCGACAATGCAATTAGCGAACGTTCAAGCGGTGGTAGATCCGCATGAGATTGCATGACGTCAACCACATTATTGATTTCTTCATTAGCCGCCTCAGGGCCTTGAATCCCTCCTGCACCGGCTTGTACCAATTTCGAAAATTGATTAAAGCTCGAATTGAGTTTAACAATATCAGAATCATCGGGCACATCGACTTTAAGAAAATGATTCAAACGCATTTGCTTGACGGCCTCAGGATTAGCATAAAACATTTTGGCGCGCACGACCTTAGATTTAAAGAATATATGCGCTTCACCTTCACGCTGTTCTTTTAAATCCAATAAATCAATCCGTGCTCGTTTTTCCACTCGCGCACCACGACCATCTTGATAATTACCTAACACACTGCCTTGATCAACCTGAAAACTCTCCACTTGGGTCACATAAGACTCACCTGCTGATTTCATAAAGAAATCCCAGGTTTCTGTTGGATCTTCCAGTTTCATACACATTTTAATATTGGTATTTGCACCGATAGACGCAGCTTCTTCTTTTGAAGCTTTTTGAAACGCTGGTAAATCTTGTCCGGCAAAAACAACAGAAAAACCTAATGAACGCGCTTGCGCTGGCACGACGGCAAAGCCTTCGACTGCATAATAACCGTACTCATCGAGGATACATAGATAAGGTGTCTCAGCATTGGTCGGCTTACTATCCACTAAATCGGCATACTGGCCTTCAACCTGGTCACCCAAGCCTGCGGCCATCATCGCTTTTAATGTCGCAATCACCACTTTACCTAAGTTAGCCAATTCTTCTGGCGATTTCTCTAACGCCGGCAAGAGCACGCAAAGAATACGGCGATTTAACACCACATCGGTTAGATCCACTTCTGCTAATTTCGTGCGCATGATATGGCCATACGTATCTGCTAATGAGGTAAATACACGGGTTAACTGCATGGTGATAAAACCGTGTTGTTCGAGCACTTGCGAGACTTGCTTGCCTTTTTTCTCTTTATTGTAACCTGGTAAGTTATAAATGTAGTTCATAATCGGTTCTAATATCGTCGGCGGAAGATTTTCTAAACTAATTGACTCTTGGCCATCGCGGAGAAACAATTTATCAATCACCATAGCTTCAAGTTTAGGAAGATGGAAATAATTACGCACGGTATTGGCATCCAACAAGACATGTCCCGCATCGCGCATCGCCACCAATATTTTCATCAGCGCTTCAACAAAACCAATCGCACGACCTTTCCACATATCACCATCAGAACTAGCCGATGAGCTATCCATTAAACTGACTACCATTTGCGATAACATGCTCGATGAACCGTTAGCGAAAGGGTTTAGCGTATTGGATAAACGCTTCTCTTGTGGACCCACAACATCGCGCGCACCCGTCATAAAATTAATCAGCAGTATGTCATCATCACGCCCCATTGCACGCACCATCGAAAATAGTTTTGCGTATAGGGAATTATCACCTTTACCATCCACGTAAATAAATCCACTGGCTTGCAATAATGCATTATAAGCCATGGAAATAAGCGATTCGGTTTTACCACTACCGGTTGAACCGAAAATTAAAACATGGGTACGCATATCAATATTATTAAACCAAAGCTCTGATTTGGTTTTTATCTCATTACCGAAATAATAAATGCCGCGCGAACGAGAAGGTTTATTGGAGCCCGCTTTAGGATCATTATGATCGACACAGTTCGCACGCATCGGCATACGAAATGGCAATTTATGCTTGCGAGTCATGCAGTAAATAAACGTTATAATGCCGGTAATAAGTGCGACTTCACTTAAATAACTTAATATAAAAGTAATGATTGCACAGCCGACCAAGAAAAAGGATAGCCCCCGCGGATTACTAAAAAAATCGGCAATACGCTGGCTTAACGGCCGGGTATCACGAATGATATGCCGTTGATTCGGTTCGAGTGATTCATCTAAGCCGCGTTGCTGGTATGCCATCTTTCATCCTCATGTACAAAGAGAGTATCGGTCAGATCTTCTTCTAGCGCATTGACTGCCGTTTTCACCATCGGTGTTTTAAGAGGGCGTTTTAATTTTTTCTCCGCCAACCAATGTGAATATACACCAGCCACTTCAACCACGGCTGTTTGCCTACCGACACCATTTAAAATATACCAAAGCCAGCGATCTAATGGCTTCAACCATAAAAATTCTGCCGTGGCTAACACACCATCTGCACGAGCAATTTCCAATAAAGAAGGCATCAACGTGCCCACATAAGCATGACGTCGCCGCAACCATTTAATGACCTTGGAATCTTTATATTTTTGAACGAGCTCACCCACACCACTAAAATCCAACTTACCTGAGGCCGCCGATGCGGAAATTTGCGTTAATAGTTGATGAGCAACATCTCGATCATGATGAGCGCGAGCCACAAAAATAACCGCTAGTGCTTGCACATGAATCGGCAATGCTTCAACATCACGCCACAACGCCCCCATTTGCATCGCAAAAATACGATAAGTCGGGCCACGTGCCAGTATCCACACATGTTTACCGTCTTTCTCTTCAATCTTCGCTAAGTTATTTTGTTTACAAAAATCCAAAGGCAGCTTTGCCATTGCCCACGGACCTTTTTCAGGATCTTCTTTAACTAAATCTAACGATAATACTGGGGTGATTTGAGGCCAATTGCCGCTTTCATATTTTTTAAGCGTTTTCATGTTATAAAAATGCGTAAATTTATTGACCGCATGGCGAAAATACATGAACCAAGCCATCGCTAACAAAATAACTGCTGATGGCCAGCGTGTCCAATGACCAACATAAACATTGATTTGCCCGAAAGTATGAAACTTCACATTTTTCGGAACAGAGTGAACCATGAAGTTTTTCACAGCATGAAGTAGTTTGGTGCTTGGGACTGGTAAATGCAGCCCATTCGCTATTTTAGTCCAGCCCGCTAAAATCCAGTTGATCATATCAATTTCATGAATACGTATCCAAAATACGGGCGTAATAATCCAATCAGGTCGAAAAATCCAAACGAGAATCACGGCACCCAAAATAATAGCTAATAACCAAAAAAAGTTATGCCCTTGATCTGTTGCATTCTGTTGTGGAGGAGGAGACATGAGACTACCTCCCTTTTTGGGCCAACTGGCCTTTTACAAAATGATAATGCTGACCTTGATGCACAAATTCAATAATGTTTTCAACACTCACAGAACCTGACGGTAGCGTCAGCAGCAAATGACCATTACGATCATGACGCGGCGGCTGGAATCGACTGGCATTTAAGGCCGAATTGTCAACGACGACAACCGCATAAGCTTCTGAGGCTTGCTCAATCTTTTGATGAATGCTTTTTTGCACGTCGGCTTCATGTTGATAAGCCGGGCGCGCCACCATGTGTTGGGCTATCGATTTTAATTGCAACTCCCACTGTTTTAAATTGTGGCCATCGCTTTGATAGAGCGAAATATAAACGAACTTTTTATTGGGGCCTGGTTTTTTATGCTCGTGTGTCGCCGTATCATGCTGGCCAAGAATTTGTTGCTGTAGTGCGATGGCTTGTTCTCGAATTTGTTTTAAAGGTTTAACCGTATTTCGCAGAAATAGAGAATCTTCCCAATTGCCTGCGGCTAAAATGTTATCGATCATCGCTATAATTTTTTTGCAATAATTTAAATACGTTTCATCATTATGCGGCGCTTGCTCATAATAGGCTTCAGCCATTTCCGTGAGTTGTGTTTTCTCTTGATTAACGGACTCTAGCAAGTGTTGGCGCAATGCTTCATCTTTAATATGGGTTCGTGATTGAGTATCGAAGCTTGCGTTCATTGTGGGTTAACCTTTTATAGACGATTGCTGCTCTAATAAGCTCTCACCCTGAACTGCATGATCAATAGCATTCGCTATTCCCGAAAGCATGCTAGCCATCTCCGATACTCCTGCCTGCAGTTGTTTAGAAACTTTCAAATGACCTGCTGGAGTCTGTTGTGTATTAAAATTGAATGTCGTCAAGTTTGCCATCGTTTACCCTTAGCCTTAAGTCGAATCGTATTAGGCCCTCTAGCATCCAGTCGAAAAGGCCACCTATTATCGTTGAATAAAACCCAAAAATCACGACTATTCATGCCCTTACGAGTCGCTTATGATCTAACCTGAGATCTATTCTACGCTGGAAAGCTTAAGGGAATATTAAGAGAAAGTTGATCATCATGCTTAATTTAGGACAATACTCTAGTCGTACATCAACTCATCCAACGACACATCGTCGGGAGTAGGACTCGAGCGGATAATTTCATTGAGGACATCGGTGATGCAAAACAGGCGGAGGACATCTGGGGTAAACTCATCGAAGCTGACTTTCACACCCAGCAAAGATTCCTCTACATCTTCATAGCTTGCCCCCAAACCATAACCAAAACACAGCGAAGAAAGCTGATCAGCTCGTTTGGTTAAACCCGGCAGCAAACCCGTGTCAGAAAACAATTCAGAGTGAGTAATAGGCCGCCCTTTAAGGGTAAAACTGGAACCCAGCTGTTTAACAATTAATTGTAATTTACTCGAAATATTCATCAAGTTACCCACCATGGAATCGCAAGCTTTCGCCTACCCGCAATTTTGTTACGCAAAAAGCGACCGAAGACTTCGATGCTGAAACCATAACGATTTAATACCGTAAAGAATAGCATAATCAAAAATGCCGCGATAATGGTCCACAAGCGCAGATATAGTAAGGTAAACAGAAACGGAAATGCCGCCTTACCATCCAGAAAGAAAAATCGCAGTGGGCGAGCTGAATCACGCCAATGGGCTTGTGCAGTTGATTTCATATTATTTATCCAAAGTCATCCAAAGTCATAGTGATTTCTATTGTAAGCTAGAAACCTTAAGAAAAAATTAAATATCTTATCGAATTCTCTTATTTTCTTAATATTATCTTAAGGTTTCTACCGTAGAATACTTCTAATTGATATCGAAAATTACTCAGTGAGTGTTGAAAAATAACATGAAAATCAGCAAACTAATACTTTTATTGCCAGTAGTTATCGCATTAAGCGGTTGCTCCAAAACAATCCATATGAAATACAGCTACATCACCGCCAACAGCGCTCCGGTTAATGCGGTTGATCGTAATGCTCAATCGCAACTCGCTGAGACATCGGCATCGACCAGCAAATCGTTGCAACAACTGTCCGCGATGCAGATGGCAGTCCATCCAAAAGCCAAGCTCGCAGCGCCTCTTAACCCTAAACGATTAGGCATGACTCAAATCACATCACTCAATTGGAATGGTCCGATAGAACCTTTATTGAGAAAAATTGCCGACGCAAGTCATTATAAGTTACACGTGCTGGGCACTAAACCTGCGATTGCCGTTTTGGTATCCATCGATGCACACAATCAAACACTGGCTGAAATTCTACGCAATGCGACCTACCAAGTCGAGAAAAAGGCTGCTGTGAAAGTGTATCCGGGACGACATATTATTGAGCTGCGTTATTATCGCAGTTAATGACAAAACAAAACACATTATGTGATTGAATGGGATAGCGATGAAAACAGCATCAAAACTGAAAAAAACCTTGTTAATCGCTGTCATGATATCCTCATTAATAGGATTCATGCAGTATGCTCAAGCCGAAGAACAAGCTTCAGCAGAACTTGGTTATGTGTCTTTAAAAAATCTACCCTCTAGCACAAGCCCCATTAATCCAATACGCCTACAAGCATTACGTGAGACAGCAACAACATTAGGCGCCAGAGGCGCATTAGCCTGGCGGTCATTACATATCGATCGAGCATTACAAAAACAAGCGAAATATTTAAATCATGTCTTTGACTTTAACCAACTCTTACTCAACCATAATGTATTGCCGCCTGTGATTGTAGAGAGTAATAATTCGCTGCATTTAACGAATGCAGACACCATCCGTTTATCCTCTAAAACATATCGCATTTTAAAGCCCGCCCGTTTCGTCACCACACCACCGAATTGGCGCAGTTATTTGTGGATGAATTACAAAAAACCAGAAATACCCAATCGCACATTATTACCTCAGAATAAAGATGAAGCCGCGGTTTGGGATTCTTATTTACAACAAGGTTGGAAGCAAGGGTTAGCGCAAGCTAATAAAATCTTTGCTGTTAATTTAAGTCGATTAAAACGCGATTATATGGGCATGGTATTATATCGAAAACTGCTCGATCAACACATGGTCTCATCACCTTATGTCGCTTCAGCAAATTTGGGTGTAACGGGTAATAGCAAAGAAATTCACATTAATGACCGCGTCCTTCGCATTACCGGGCAATCGAAATTGCAACCGAATAGTAGCAAGTGGACGCCTGTTTTAACAAAGTGATTTCATCATGATGCAACATGAAACCCTACAAGATCATTTATTTCCTAACGAACCGTCTCGCTTTGAGCCTAAACACATTGATCAATTATTAGTGTTTGCGCATCAAATTGAAGCTTCGGATATTACCATTCAAACCAACTCACCCATTGTTGCAGAAATTCACGGACAATTATTTAAAATTACCCGTCGCGAATTATCCAATGCGGAAGTGGGTGATGTGCTCAATGCAATTTATGGTCAAAACGGCACGACTCAACTGATGCGTGGTGAAGATTTAGACACTCATTATGAAGTGCGACCTAACCGCAGCGATCGCTTTCGTCATCGTGTGAATGGCACGGGTTGTCATGTTGATGGGCATGAAGGCATTCAAATTACGATTCGTACCATTCCTTCTGCACCGCCGAGTTTAGCGTCATTAAATTTACCACAAGCCATTGTCGATTCTATTGCACCACAAGAAGGTGTTATTTATGTGACCGGTGCCACTGGATCTGGTAAAAGTACCTTGTTAGCAGCCATCATTAAAGAGTTGGCCGAACAAGCCGGCAGCCATCGCAAGATTTTGACTTATGAAGCCCCGATTGAATTTGTTTATGACAGTTTAGAAACGCCTTCGGCCATTATCAGCCAATCCGAAATTCCTCGGCATCTACCCAGTTTTGCAGCCGGCGTTCGTAATGCACTTCGCCGAAAACCACACTTAATTTTGGTAGGTGAAGCGCGTGATTCCGAAACCATTAGTGCTGTGCTAGAAGCAGCGCTCACCGGCCATCCTGTTTACACCACGCTTCATAGTAATGGTGTGGCCGAAACAATCCGTCGTTTAGTCGGCAGTTTTCCTAAAGAAGAACGTATTGGGCGCACGATTGATATTGTTGAAACGATGCGCATGGTGATTTGGCAACGGCTTGTGCCTGCGGTTGATGGCAAACGCATTGCATTACGCGAGTATTTAGTATTCAATGAAATACTACGCGATCAGTTATTGGATAGCGACCCTAACCAAATTACGGCAACAACGCGTCGCTTAGTTGAGGCTCATGGCCAACCCATGCGCGTGGATGTCGAGCAGAAATACCGGGAAGGTTTAATTGCTGAGAGAATTTATCGTGTGTTAATGGCTCGTGCGGAAAAATAATTCGAGCGTCGAATAAATGAAAATCATAGCTCCTCGTAATAAGCTTGTGCTTGTCGTCACTACCGTTATTGTGATCGCGGGCATTATTCTGGCTTGGTTTTTACTGCCGCAAATCGTTCAAGCTTATCGTATTTTTATGTTGATTTTGCTTACTGTGCTGTTGCTGTTGATTTCGCCTTTAGGTCACGCTCGTCTCACACCCGATCATGATAAAACAAAACGTCTTCGCTTTTGGCCTTGGATATTTTCGATTCTCGCTTTGCAACTCTGTCTTATTTTAGTCTATTTTGGTATTGCAAATGTTGTGGGCCATTGGCTTCCTATTAACACATCACCAAAATCGTCATTATTGTTTTCGGGTTTATATTATTCATTGATTCAACTCGGGCTCTTTCCATGGAACATCATACTATTAGCTGCTATCGCCATGAGCTTCTACAGCTATCGCCGCAATCAAGACGCTTATTTGAGCACGCTTTTATATCCTATTTTTAAAAGCAACCCCTTGCAAACTTGGGGATTAATTATTGACTCACTCGCTAAAATTAGCACCTCGCTAGTTATAGCCTGCAGTCTTGCTTTTATGAGCTTATTACTCGCCAGTCTATTGGCAAAGAGCGCTATGGTTAGCGGAATAACTTCCGCCACTGCAATCGTGGTCATGGTGTTGCTTATTGTGACGTTTACCCAATCCTTTAAGCGTTATTTAAAACAGTTATTTAACCGATCCATTCCATTGGCGGTGTCTATTCCTATTTTATGTGTGTTTATCGCTGCGGCTTTGGTGATACTCAGTTTATTATTACGGGCTTTTATAACACCAGCTCAAACCAAGCTGCCTAATTTTATTCGACATTTTCAGCATTTTGGTTGGGATAATTTATGGCGCCTTTTTTCCGCTGCTTGGTGGCTGGCTTGGACACCTGTGATTGCTGTTTTTATCGCTAGAATCTCGCGTGGGTATCGGATTCGTCATATTATTTTAGCGGTATTGTTGTTACCCGTTTTAATCAGTTTATTGTTTTTACTCCTATCCCATCATCATTTTCAGATGGTGTTCTTATCATCTAAAGTTTATGCCATTATCGCCTGGCTTGGCTTTATCGGGCTATTATTAATGATTGGGAAATACAGCACACTACCGATGTTAATGATGTGTTATTTACCCAAGCGTGATCTAATAAAACATCGGGACCATCAAATCTATTTTCGAAAATGTGTTCAAATGTCGATTGGCTTTATTTATTTATTTCTACCAATCGGCATTTTAGGCCCAGGAATTCTATTATTTATATTTACTCTGCCCTTGGGTTTGTTATTATTGCTGTTGCCAATTGCTGGCATCATGACGATAATTACTTCTCGTCGTTCTGCAGCTTGATTCACAGGCCTACAAAAACACCAAGAACAAACCTTAATCCCGCTGCAACACGTCATTCCCGCGAAAGCGGATGTGATCGTCATTCCCGCGAAAGCGGATGTGACCGTCATTCCCGCGAAAGCGGATGGTCACCGTCATTCCCGCGAAAGCGGATGGTCACCGTCATTCCCGCGAAAGCGGGAATCCAGGACCTGTCATTGTGCGGCTTGACCGCGGAATCCAGATACTGAAATGGCAATCAATAATAACACTAATTTAAACAGTCATTTTATTAAAATAAGCACTAGATCGCCAAAAAACACTCGGTCCTAAGATCGACAGGATTTACAATAACGTCTGCTGAAAGGTATTACCTTCTGGATCATGAAACCTGACACCAACCCCGAGTAACCGTATTGCTTTATCAATACTACCTACTGAGTCACGCAGCAAGGTAATAAACGTATCCCGTGTTAAGTTCACCACCACACATTCTTTAGTGGTTTGCTTAAAATCAGCAAATTTGATTTTGATAAATTGTTTATGAATCACTCGATCATCGTGTTTGCTCAAACGACGACACAAATGATCATACAAAGTATGGCATTTCTCCTCGCATTGCGCCAACGTGGTTAAATTGTGTAAAAAAGTGTGTTCGGTGCTCACTGATTTACGTATCCGAGAACTCTGAACACAACGATGATCAATGCCACGACAATAATCATACAAGCGATTGCCAAACTTACCAAACAGCTCAATGAGTGTTTCATTAGATAATTCTTGAAGCTCTGCACACGTTGCAATACCTTGATGATGTAATTTCTGAGCGGTCACTTTCCCAACGCCAGGAATCTTCCTAACCAATAGCGTTTGAATAAATGTATCCACTTCATCTGGAGAAATCGTAAACTGGCCATCTGGTTTATTCCAATCACTGGCCACTTTTGCTAGAAATTTATTGGGCGCTATCCCTGCTGATGCTGTTAATTTCGTAACCGTTTTAATTTCACTACGAATTCGCTGTGCAAGCCAGGTTGCACTTCCCTGACATTCTGTTGAATCGCTAACATCTAAATAAGCTTCATCTAATGATAAAGGCTCAGTCGCCTCAGTATAACCACGAAAAATTTGATGAATATCTTGAGAAACCTGACGATACTTTTCCATATTAACGGGCAATAAAATCAATTTTGGACAGAGTTTGGTTGCTCTTGCTGTTGGCATGGCAGAATGTAACCCAAACTTCCTAGCTTCGTAATTACAGGTGGTTAAAACGCCCCGCTTATTTGCCGCAGCTCCAACAGCTACAGGGTGGCCTATCAGTTGAGGATTATCACGAATTTCAACTGCAGCATAAAAACAATCCATATCAATGTGAATGATTTTTGTGGACATGTAAACTGTCACCTTATATAGCTACTCACTCAGAAGCATATCCTGCTAAGCAAATGAAGGCTAGTCAGAAAGGATTACTGTTTAGGCAAACTCTAACCTCGTTTGCTCGGAAACATCCTGCAATTTCCTTGCGGAAAAGTTTTAACATTACAGATCAGAGGGTTAACCCCAAAAATCGAGATGTCAGCAAAAAAGAAGGTATTGAACTTTGGCTGCCAGTGAGCAGCACTAAGCTCTGTTCTCACAAAAGATTGTTTAATTAAGTTGGGGGGTAGAATGTCCGTTTTGTTAAGCTTGATGACGTTAGGTATTATCCTCAAATGGAATGACCTAAAAAAGTAGCTAAAGTGACTAACGAAACTGCGGTACGATAATGAAAAATTCAATGACACTAACCGTAATATATGACGATCCTTTTTGGGTCGGAATTTTTGAGCGTCAAACTGTTGATGGCTATGCTGTTGCGCGCACTATTTTTGGTGGTGAGCCAACTGGACCGAAACTTTATCAATTCATACTGACCAAACAAAGTGCCTTGTGATTTAGTAGCCCGTCACATGAATTTACATCGGCCATTAAACAGAAAAATCCAAAGCGTATGCAGCGGGAAGCAAGAGCAGTACAAGCAAACAATGTGAATATGTCTAAAGCTTCTGACGCTATACGTATAGAGATGGAAAAAAATAAAAAATTAAAGAAACAAAAAAATAAACATGAAAAGGATGCCGAGAAAAAACATCTCTTTTCTCTAAAACAACAAAAAAAGAAGGGGAAACTAAAAGGACATTAAGTTCGTGAAAACTGACGAGCTTGTGTCCGCCTGCTGGCTATCTCAAAGATATGCGTCACCGAGACCCTGAGTTAAACAAAGGGTGGAGGCAAATTGCCACCCCCCTTTCAATAGAGACTCCTGGAGGAGCACAAAAACTGAATTGCGCCGATACAGAAGGTATTTTGTGCATTGCGAGAAGAGCTAGAAGATATGCCAGACAATAAAGTTGTTGGATGGCTCAACTGGGGTAGAAAGCGGCATCATCGAGAACTATAACTTATTGAATAAACTAGATTAATCAGATGGGCCGTATGGGATTCGAACCTATGACCAACGGATTAAAAGTCCGGTGCTCTACCAACTGAGCTAACGGCCCACGAAGCTGCCATCATACGGATTCTAGTGAAAATGGCAAGACCCTGTGTGATCGGGATAGCACAAAATCTCAGCCCTCACTTCGCGATACAATCACTCCCGATTGTAAAACCAAATCACTTCACGTAGAATTTTTAACTTCCAATGGATTGAAAGAAAATGTCAAAACTAGCGCTAATACTGAGGGTCATCATCCCCTATGCTTTAGGGTATTTTATAACGACTGCCTTTAGATCGCTCAATGCTATCCTCGCGCATCCATTATCCACTCAACTCACCATCACGCCTGCCGAGATTGGCTTCTTAACTTCCACTTATGTCCTCACATTTGCCTTGGTTCAAATACCACTGGGCATGTTGCTCGATCGCTGGGGCGCTAAACGAACCCAAACTTTATTTTTTCTGATCGGCGGTATCGGTATTATCATTTTTGGTTCATCCAGTCATGTTTGGTCATTGGCAACAGGAAGAGCGATTTTAGGCGTCGGCATGGCAGGTGGTTTAATGGCTGCTTTTAAAGCAATATCCGATTGGTTCGATAAATCTAAGATACCGCTATACAATGGCATTATCCTAGCAGCCGGCGGCATTGGCGCGATCGTAGCAACCACACCCTCAAAATTTATTGAAATACATTATGGGTGGCGCACACTTTGCATATCACTTGGAATCATCACTTTTGTCATTGCATTTTTGATCTATGTGCTCGCACCCAAAAAACGCTTGGATGCCACAACAACAGACTCTTTCTGGCAACAAATAAAAAGTTTTAAAACGATTTATAAAGACCCTTTATTTTGGAGAATCACCGTATTATTTACATTCTCTTTAGGCGGATTCATTGCCATGCAGGGATTATGGTTGGGGCCTTGGTTACATCAAGTCGTCGGTTTATCCCCCGTAAAAAGCGCTAATTATTTATTAGTGATCGCTCTGGCTATGACCTTGGGTATGCTAAGCGGTGGTTTGTTCTCCAAACTTTCCAAGCGATTTAACATCTCGCTGAATTCTGTAGTATTAACGGGCATCATCATCCATGTGATCACTCAGATTTATATCATCCTGAATTATCAAACGAATCATTACATCATTTGGTTTATTTATGGCTACTTTGCTCAAGTCACTCTTGTATATTACGCCCTGCTTGCCCAACATTTTGATGAAAAAATTGTAGGCCGCGCAATTACTGCTGCTAATATATTTATTTTTCTATTCGCCTTTTTGCTGCAATATGCATTTGGCCTAGTGATACATTTATGGCCTCATGTGGGCGCCACTCCTCCTATTATCGCATACCAGACTGCGTTTGGCGGGCTGGTACTTCTAGAAATTCTCACTTTGATTTGGCTACTTGTCTCTGCCATTCGAACTAAACCTAAAACGTAACTGCTCAGACCTCGTCATCCCGCGGCTCACCTCGTCATCCCGCGGCTTATCTCGTCATCCCGCGGCTTGACCGCGGGATCCATAACGCACTGCGTGCGTTGGCGCGTAAAACGCGCCTGGATTCCGGCTTTCGACACAATGCCGGGCGAGCAATTACCCTAAAACTTCTCAAGTATGATTTTTTATGCGCAAAACAAATTATTCTGTTTTCTTTAACCATCGAATCGCAAAACTCGGTATTGCAGATCGAAGATCACTCGATATACTCGTAATGTTATGACAGTGAATCACAAACAATTAGGTTTTTCGTTGCTGGAATTATTAATCGCTATGATGATTGTCGCTATTTTAGTGGGAATCAGTTACCCGCTCTACTCGCAACATATGGTAAAAGCCCGCCGCCACCAAGCTAAAATTGAATTACTGAAAATGGCCAGTCGGCTAGAAGAATATTATAGTCAAAATGGTAGCTACCAAGGTGCAAATTTAAAAAAATTAGGCATTAACAAGTTCCTCAATCACAAAACTTACAAGCTTGCTATTGTAAAAGCTACAAACAAACATTTTCTAATTAGCGCAACTCCTCTTGCAGAGCAAGCTAAACAAGACGCTCGTTGTGGGCAGTTATTATTAGATGATATTGGTCATCGAAGTGTGAGTGGCGAAAGTAAGGTGAATGCTTGTTGGTGAGCATCGTCATCGTGCGCGAACATTCTGTCGAACCACGCGTTGCACTAAAGACCCTGGCGCCAAAGCTTTTGTGTTTCATTTTCTTCCTCTTCCTTTTATACTCTAACAGGTTGATTATTAATAAAAAAATATAATAACATGACCCATTTTTCATGAGGTTGACAACAAAAGAACCCCTTCTTTTATATAGCAACACAATAAAAGAAAGGGTTCTTTTATAGACTTTATATGTTTAATGGGACAAAATACCTAAATTAAATTTTGACTCATTCGCAGAGGGCACTGTTGGAACGATTTAGACTAAATGACTTAATCTCTTGGTTAAAAAGAGATGATCGCAAGCCATTAATTCTCCGTGGTGCTAGGCAAGTGGGCAAAACGTGGCTTGTCAAGCATTTGGCTAAAGTGACCCAAAAAAAAACTAATTGAACTGAATTTTGAAAAACGTCCAGACTATAAAACATTCTTCAGATCGAATGATCCTCACGAGATCTTACTCGATTTAAGTGCCTCCTTTGGAGAAACAATAGACTCAAAGACACATTTATTGTTTCTTGATGAAATCCAGGCGGTGCCTGAATTAATTAGCAAGTTACGATGGTTTTATGAAGAATATCCGCAATTACCTGTTATCGCTGCGGGTTCATTATTGGAATTTGTTTTAGCTGAACATGAATTTAGTATGCCGGTTGGTCGTATTAGTTACATGCATTTAGAACCACTTTCATTTGAAGAGTTTCTGGTAGCGGTGAAGAAAAAAAAATTGCAAGAATACTTATCCCAATACCACTGGGGAAAAGCGATTCCAGCAGCTATTCATAATCAGCTAATGCGTTTATTTAAAGAATATGTCATCATTGGCGGATTACCTGCAGCCATTGCCTGTTGGCAACAAACCCATTCTCTATCAGAAATTCATCAAGTTCAATATGAACTGATAGCAACCTATCGTGACGATTTTGCAAAATATAGTGGGAAAATTTCCAATGACCGATTAGAAGAAGCTCTAAATGCAGTGCCAAAAATGCTAGGAAATAAAATTATTTATAGTCAAATTAATACAAATATTCAAGCAGCCACTGTTAAGCGTGCTATTAGTTTACTAGCTAAAGCTAGAATTATTACGCCTGTGATCTCGACTGACGCAAATGGTATTCCATTGGGAGCTGAGTTAAGAGAAAAAGTCTTTAAATTAATTTTATTAGATGTGGGCTTATGTTCCAATTTATTAGGATTGAGCTTAAATGAAATTAACACCTGTGATGAAATTAATTTAATTAATAAAGGAGGCATTGCAGAACAAGTTGCAGGACAATTATTAAGAACGTTATCAGCCTTTTATGTAGAGCCAACACTTTATTATTGGCATAGAGAAAAGAAAAGCTCAAATGCTGAAATTGATTATCTTATCCAGCAAGGTCATAAAATAATTCCTATTGAAGTAAAGGCGGGCAGCACAGGCACTTTAAAGTCATTACATTTATTTATGGGAATCAAAAACCTGACTAAGGCGGTAAGAATTAACTCGGATCATCCGAGCACCACCTCGATTGACATCAACACCTCGCAAGGTCTGAACGTTAAGTATCAATTATTATCAATTCCATTTTATTTGTTGGAACAATTACCTCGTTTGATTAAACTCAACTCTGAAGCACCAGCAGGTGCAAAATGACTCCGTCCCTTGATACACCGCGACATAAACTATGTGTCATATATTGTGACACATAATAGGTGCTGCCAAAATTGGACGGTTTTTTTAGCCAATTTAAGGAAACATTAATAATTGTCTGCCACTATTGCTTACAATTGACAACTGATGGTTTTATAATCGTCAATAGATTGCAGTGTTTATCATTGAACTTGCGAGCGAAGCAATTAGGCTAGAAGCTGTGCTCCTTCTCTGTTAATGACAAACGTACCGACTGAAGTGTTAGAGCATCTTAATTAAACCTTAATGATTGGAATAGAGAGCATTATATTATGAAGAAGTCATTACCAAATGAAAATAATAGTTTAAAAAACGAAGCTGAGAAAATATTAATAGAGAAGTTGACTCAGCTTTTTAGAGTGGGCCTTAATAAGAAGCCTGGAAATTGGGCTCAATATGTAAGACTCCTTATAAACTCTATACAGAAACTTAAAAAGACAATAGAAAATAACGGGACAATTTCTACAAAGAATAATAACGAAATGTTAAATGGATTTTTGGATTACTGTTCCCAGATAGGGCTAAAAATAAATTCGAAAGGTAAGATAGTTGACACGAAGTCTCAGGAAATTATGTTGTCGCAAGAAGATGAAACTCTTATTAAGGATATAGCAACCTTATGTATTCAACCATTAAAATTCAGTGGATATGAAGCCTTTAAAACTAATTCTTTATCAAGTGACAAAGATAATCTAATAGTAGATGCTTGCCAAAGCATACTTCGAACAATAAAGTTTCAAAATAATGAAATCAAATTTAATATTCCTTTTCGTTTGGAGAACGAAGAGGAAGAGGAAGAGGAGGAAGAAGTTGAGGGAAAATTAAAAGCTTATTCCATCACTGTTTTCCAACCCAACCCAAAGAGCTCTAACGGTAGCAGTTCGATGAAGCAAATCGATAAAATTATTAATGATATCCGCGATAATAAAAAGGGCGTTAAGTCTTCTAAGAAAACCTCTATGTTAACCAAAAAAATTGTAGAATATATTACGAAAAATGATAGGGAGTCTTTGAACTATGCTTTATCGCGATGTGAAAATGCGGGTATAAATATTAACAATTTAAAATCCCACAATTCTAAAGATACCTTGTTACACATTGCCTGTGCTAATAATAAGGTTAGTAAAGACATCATAAAAATGTTATTAAAATATGGCGCCTTTGTTGATGTGCCTAATGATGCAAATCTACTTCCAATTGAGTTGGCATTATCAAATAACCAGTCAGCAGAAACGATAAGATCACTTTGCGAAATTACACCATCGCCATTTTGCCCAAAGCTTGAATTTCTTAGAACTCTTGTTCATTCTAAATTATGGAGCACTAGAGAAGTGATATTCGTACACTATTCTTCTGGGGAGCCTCACTGCGAGAAAGATGAATATAAATGTTCTAAAACGCAGGACTCTACAATAGAAAATTTAAGCGTACTCTTCGAATATATGCCGATACGTATAGGGGCTTTGGAACGTTTTATTTATCTAACAACTAAAAAAACGACTAATGGTTTCAGAGAAACGACTCATGAAACTCAGAAACATCTCATAAATATACCTCAGATAAAAGAAGGAAGAGCAAAGTATCTATATAAAAAACTTGCGCGTAATGGGGCAACTCCAGAAGAACTCAATGAGTCAAAAAATTATGAAAATGAACTTTGTGATCACTTGATAGAAGATGCGGGAAAAATTTCAATTGTTAAAAGAATAAAACTGTTAGAAGATGCCATTTTGCCAGGTAGTAAAAATAGAAGACAAAGCCAACTTTCACAAGTATTTAATAACCGTGAAAATAAAGGACTATTAGCATTTTTCAAAGATACAAAGATCGTAGGAAACATTAAGTCCCAAATTAAATTTCTACAAGGGAATCTGAGTTTGGGCAGAGGGGCTAAGCCTTGATATACCGCGAGACCGCAATTCTGAATTCACATAAGCGATCCCAATGCTCGCTAACTGCCACTGATCTTGATGGGCAACTTCACTGACAGAAACAGGATAACGACTCCGAACACGATCACATAATGATTTTACAACACGCCGCTTCGCTTTGAGGCTTTGACTCAAAGGAATGCGAATCGTAATTTTAGCTATTCCAATATGCATTTTAAATCAATCTATGGCTCGCCGAACTTCTCGCAACTCCCGTGGTAGGGCAAAAACAATGGACTCTTGCGTGCCTGCTAATTCTTCGACATCACCACCGCCCCAGGCTTGCAACTGTTGAACCACGTGTTGCACTAAAGATTCCGGTGCTGAAGCTCCGGCTGTGACGCCAACGGTTTTTGTGTGATTAAACCAAGCTTGCTGCAATTGAGCGGCATCATCCACTAAATAAGCCTCACAACCTAGCCGCTCAGCTAATTCTTTTAATCGATTGGAATTAGAGCTTGTCTCAGAACCCACCACAATCACAACATCAGATTGTTGTGCGAGCGTTTTAACAGCATCTTGACGGTTTTGTGTGGCATAACAAATATCTTCTTTTTTAGAGCTAGAAATATTCGGGAACCGCTGTTGCAATGCATGGACAATTTGTTGAGTATCATCGACCGATAACGTTGTTTGAGTCACATAAGTGCAGCAATCGGGATTTTTTAAGTGTAATTTCGCGACATCCGCAAGGACTTCAACTAAATAAATACCCCCTTCCATATTATCATATTGGCCCATAGTCCCTTCGACTTCCGGATGACCCCCATGACCAATCAACACACATTCAATACCTCGCTTTGCACAACGTGCCACTTCCATATGAACCTTAGTCACAAGCGGACAAGTCGCATCAAAAACTTTTAAACCACGCGCCCTTGCTCTTTCACGCACATTTTGTGACACACCATGAGCACTAAAAATCACGGTCTCACCTTCGGGAATATCCTCAATATAATCGGTAAAAATAGCGCCTTTTTGCTCAAGCGCTTCAACGACAGGACGATTGTGAACCACTTCATGGCGTACATAAATCGGCGGGCCAAACAATTGTAGGGCACGCTCCACAATTTCAATGGCGCGATCCACACCCGCACAAAAACCACGGGGATTAGCTAACAAGACTTTCATCATAATACGCTACCGTTTTCTCACTAATAAACCCACAATCAACAAAAACGCTCCCACACAAATAGCCGAGTCGGCTAAATTAAATGTGGCGTAATGCCACTGGCCGATATGAAAATCAAAAAAATCGATGACATAATGCAAACGTATGCGATCAATTAAATTACCGAGCGCTCCACCTAAAATTAAACTAATCGGTAACGCCATTAACCAATCTGAGCGTTTCACTCGACTCAACCAACCAATTAACGCCGCTGATACAATGATGGAAATTCCAGATAATAAAAACACTTTCCAGCCATTTTCCATCCCTAAAATACCAAAAGCTGCTCCGGGGTTATAATTTAACGTTAAATTAAAAAAAGGATAGATCGCAACCGGCTCTCTAAAACTTAAATATTGCACTGCGAGGTATTTGCTGAATTGGTCCAAAACAATCACGACCACACTCAACCACAACCACGTCCAAGCTTTTCTATCAGTATTAGACATCAATAAAAACCCCTTTAAGCAAATTTTCGTGTTTCACCACGACCTTCAATATTTTCAACACAGCGCGAGCATAGCTCAGGATGTTCTGAATTAGCCCCAACATCAACACGACGTTGCCAACACCGCACGCATTTTTTATGTTTGGAGACGACCACTTTAATCCACAAACCATCCAGTGCTGTTTCCTTGGCTTCTTCATCACGTTGTTCAAGAGGCTTGACTGAAGCATTTGAAGTAATTAATACAAATCGCAATTCATCCTCTAATTTAGAGAGACGATCATAAACAGAAGGATCACCATATAAATAAACTTCGGCATCAAGTGCAGAACCCATATCCCCAGCACTGCGCCGTGCTTCTAACACTTTATTCACTTCATCACGCACTCGCATCAACCAACTCCAATAGGTCTGTTGCTCGCTATCAAGATGAATATCTGGAAATGCCTCATACCATTGACTAAAAAATACGGATTCATCACGCTGCAGTGGCATATGCTGCCAAATTTCTTCTGCAGTAAAACTTAAAATCGGCGCAAGCCAACGTACTAGCGCTTCAATAATGTGAAACATCGCCGTTTGTGCAGAACGTCTCGGTAACCCTGTTTTAGCACTGGTATATTGTCGATCTTTAATAATATCTAAATAAAAACTACCCATTTGCACAGAGCAAAAATTATGAATCAGCTGATAAATCGTTTGAAACTGATAGTGATCATAAGCTGAAATAATGTGCTCCTGCAAACGTCGGGTTGTATCAATAGCCCATTGATCTAATGCAAGCATCTCACTGGGCTTCACTGAATCTTTCGTTGGATCAAAATCGGATAAATTAGATAATAAAAATCGAGCGGTGTTGCGAATTCTACGATAAGCATCCCCAACTCGTTTGATAATTTCATTTGAATAAGCCACTTCTCCCGTATGATCAGAAGCGCCCGCCCACAAGCGCAGTATATCCGCTCCAAATTTATTCACTTCATCTTTGGGTGAAATCACATTACCCAAAGACTTCGACATTTTATAACCTTTCCCATCAACCACATAACCATGAGTCAATACCGCTTTATAAGGTGCGCTGCCCCGCATGGCCAGCGATGTCAGCAATGACGTTTGAAACCAACCTCGATGTTGATCAGAACCTTCTAAATACAAATCAGCCGGTACGTGTAATTCAGGGCGCACTTCTAGAACACAAGTATGACTAACCCCTGCGTCAAACCAAACATCCAGAATATCATTGATTTTGTGATAGTCCTGAGCCTCATCTCCCAACAATGTCTTGGGATCCAATTCAAACCACGCATCCACGCTATCTTTTTCAATCATTGCGGCCACTTGCTGCATAAATTCATTCGTGCGCGGATGCAATTGTCCTGTTTTATGATGCACAAATAAAGGAATTGGGATTCCCCAACTTCTTTGTCGCGAAATACACCAATCGGGACGGGAATCGATCATGTTATGGATACGCATTTTAGAGCGCTCTGGAATCCAATCGACTTGATCGATGGCAGCCAGCGCTTGTTTGCGTAATCCTTTTTGTTCCATACTGATAAACCACTGCGGCGTTGCACGAAAAATTAATGCGGTTTTATGGCGCCAGCAATGCGGATAACTGTGTTGTAATGTGGTGTGATGCAGGAGCTGTCCTTTTTCTTTTAATGCATTAATAATAGGCTCATTGGCCTTAAATACATGCAGGCCACCCACAATGGGTGTGTTTTCTAAAAAACAACTGCGTGCATCAACCGGATTAAACATCTCCAAGCCATACTGTTCCCCAATAATATAATCTTCTTGGCCATGCGCTGGTGCGGTGTGAACACAACCGGTTCCGGCTTCTATGGTGACATGATCGCCTAAAACAATCGGCACGACTCGGTCGAGAAATGGATGTTGTAATTTAATGCCCGCTAATGCCTCGCCTCGAACTTGGCCCAGAATTTGATAACCATTCGCTTCATAACGCGCCATCACACTCTCTAATAATGCTTGAGCTATGATCAAATGCGTTTTTTGGCCCATGAGCGGGCAGCTCACCAACACATAATCTAATGTTTGATTTAAGGCGACGGCTTCATTTGCAGGCAATGTCCAGGGTGTCGTCGTCCAAATGGGCACGATGATTTGATCTAATGCCTGATCAGCATTAAATGCAGCCAACATAGGCGCTAAATCAACCACATTAAAACCCACATCAATGGCCGGTGATGTTTTATCTCGATACTCCACCTCAGCTTCGGCTAAAGCAGAACCACAGGCCGTACACCAATGAACGGGCTTTTGCCCACGATGCAAATGGCCATTAGCAACAATGGTGGCTAATGCGCGCACTGTATTCGCTTCATAACGTGGGTTCATGGTGAGATAAGGGGCCTCCCAATTCCCAAGCACACCCAGGCGCTTGAAGTCGACTTTTTGCACTTCAACTTGAGATTTGGCGAACTCACGGCAGGCTTGTCGAAAGGCTTTAGCTGAAATTTTTACGCCTGATTTGCCGACTTTCTTTTCTACTTTATGCTCAATGGGCAGCCCGTGACAATCCCAGCCTGGCACATAAGGCGTGTCATAGCCGCTTAGTGTTTTTGACTTTAAGGTGATGTCTTTGAGCACTTTATTCATCGTCGTGCCAAGATGAATAGCACCGTTAGCATAAGGTGGGCCATCATGAAGAATGAATTTCGGACGGTTTTGCCCAATTTCCCTGAGACGCTCGTATAATTTGATTTTTTCCCAATACTGCAGCATCTCTGGCTCACGCTGAACCAAGTTGGCTCGCATCGGAAAAGAGGTTTTGGGCAAATTAAGTGTTTCTTTATAATCTTTCATGTTGGACTCTTCAACAAATCGCAAATGGAAAAGATTACCTTATTGGTCGCATGAGGTAAATGCAAGCTTAATGGGAAACTTTGCATCACTGGAAGGCCGTGCGTCATTCCCGCGAAAGCGGGAATCCAGGAATCTATTGAAAAATAATGTTCTTAAATCGTAGCTACTCGCCCGTCATTGTGGCGAAAGCCGAAATCCAAGCGCGTTTCGCGCGCCAACTCACGCAGTGCGTTCTGGATCCCGCGGTCAAGCCGCGGGATGACGTGGTAAGCCGCGGGTTGACGAGGTGTGAGTGCTCACCCGTCATTGTGGCAAAAGCCGGAATCCAGGCGCGTTTCGCGCGCCAACTCACGCAGTGCGTTCTGGATCCCGCGGTCAAGCCGCGGGATGACGAGGCTGGATCTCCGCCTTCGCGGGGATGACGTAGGATCAGACAATCACTCAGATTTCGAGCTCGCCTTCCTAACCGTTCCAGTGCCTGAGATAGACTCCTTGATAATCTCAGGGCTACCTGAATAAATCACGGCACCCGTACCAGAAATCTTCACATGCAGTTCTTTAACCGCATGCACTCGAACGTTACTCGTTCCACTAGTCACCACAGCGACATCATTGGCCTTGAGGTTGGCAGCGTTAACTTGCCCTGTTCCTGAAAGATGAATCGAAAGTAAGTCGGCTTGGCCAGACAGCTCTGCTTTCGATGTTCCACTTGAACGATAAGTAAAAACTTTGCTGCTGATGCCAGCGACTTTCACCTGGCTTGCACCATCAACATGAATACCCTTAATTTCTGGCAAAGTGACGTCCACCACAATAGGCTGACTTGGGTTTAACTGATAACCTTTTTTAGAGCGAATAAATAACACACCATCTTTGACCTGTGTGGCAATATGCGAGGCAATGTTAGAGTCTGTTATAATCGCTAGTGACTGCTGCTTACCCGCCTCCACCTGTAATACATACCTGCCCCCAATATGAACAGAATTGAATGGATCAACTTGGCGAGATTGTGTAATAATTTTACCATTCCCTTTGACATGCGAACCACCACAAGCAGTCAGTAAAATAGCTAAAATAAAAATAAGACTCGCAGTTAATATTCTTTTCACGACATGACCTCCTAGTCAGTGAGTTAAGTGATAATCCTAATATTATCGTCCATGTCACCCACCTTTAGCAATGGATTTATTTATCATTCATTATCAGGAAAAATTTGTATAAACTAATTTACTCCTACTGCTGTCTTTCGTATACTAGCGTAGTCAATCTTTATGGATGAACACCAAGGGGTTAACGGAGAGGTTTTGCCTTGTTGACTCTATTGACTAATTTAGCACCAACTACAAAGGAATCTGATCATGCTTAAAAAACCACTATTTTGGATTATCTTAATCATCATTGTTGCGATACTTTGGTTTATTTTTGCCGGTAAAAGGCATACTGTACCGACATCAACTACGGGCACCCAACAAAGCGGGCAAACGGTGTCGCCGACCAACCAAAATCAAAGCAGCACAACAACTAACAGTGATAGCCAAACGAACAACCCTGCGGCTAACACCAGTTCTGACGAATCCAAGATGTTAAATTCAAATCAACAGCAAACTGATAGTAGCAACGATCAGTCCAAGCCTAAGACTAACGCTGGTGACCAGGATCAAACTCAAAGTCAGGATCAAAAGCAAAAGCAAAACCAAAGTCAAGGCCAAGATCAATCATCGCAAGCTAACCCTGATAACAATGCAGGGCAACAAAACAAGGCAAATCAATCAGCCTCTAGCTGATCTGTCTTGGACAATAAATGAATTTAATCTTGCGCCCTCTTAAACCAGGGCGCATTTTTAATTCAAGTGAGCTTGCCTGAATTCGTTGCTTGGTTAATTATAAACTTTATTGTTTTTAGAATAAGGGTTTAATATAAATAAAAACTAATGCGCCAAAAAATAATCCTTTGCCTGCAAAACATCCCGCTTAATCTGAACAATCAATTCATCAAGATGACCATAACGTTTTTCATCGCGCAGTTTATGTAAAAATTCGACTTCCATGTTTTTACCATAAATGTTTTCGTTAAAATCGAATATATACACTTCAACAAGCACCCGCGTTCCTGCAAATGTAGGCCGAATACCCACATTGGCCACCCCATTTAAGGGTTGTTCTGCAATGCCTTTGGCCTTAACCACAAAAACCCCGGACAACGGCACAAGATCACGATGCAAATGAATATTAGCCGTTGGAAATCCAATCTGACGACCACGCTGCTCACCATAAGACACTTTACCCAACACACTATAAGGCCGATTTAATAAATGATGCACTTCATTTAAATCTCCTGCTTGCAAAGCATTACGAACCCGCGAACTACTGACTCTTTTGTCATCCAAGATCACCGTGGACTGTTGGTAAGCACGGTAACCCCATTGCTCTCCTAATTGCTTCAACAGTGCAAAATCACCTACCGCGCCAGCACCAAAATGAAAATCATCCCCCACCACAACAGCTTGCATTCCCAAATGTTCCAACAAAATTTTCTTAACAAAATCCTCTGGAGACAATGCTGCAAATTTGCGATTAAAGCGAACACAAAATACCACATCAATACCACAACCTTGCAGCGCCGCCCATTTTTCTCGAAACCGCATCAGTCTTGCCACTGTGGGTTTAGGGCTAAAAAACTCTTTAGATTGCGGCTCAAAAGTAATTAACACCGCAGGCAAATTCATTTTTGCCGCCACGTCACACAATTTGGCAATCACTTGTTGATGACCTAAATGCAGGCCATCAAAATTCCCAATGGTCACCACAGAACGCGCTAACGGGTGATTTAAATTATATTGTCCACGAATCAACTGCATGACACATTTTCTCCTATATACCAGTAGGCGCTTTGAGATGTCGAAAGCGTAACCCACTCAGCATTAACACCACAACATAGACGATAACCGCTAAAACAATAATGCCTGCGAGATGCCAACTGCGCTGTCCAATCGTCCAAATCAACCAACGGTTTAATGGCCCAGCAAGCTGCCACAATAATATAGCCATCACAACATTTGCAACAACAATACGTAACATCAGCACTCGCCAATGCGGTTTCGGTACATATATCTTTTGAGTTAATAACAATCGCCACAGCACTATCGCATCGAGTAGCGATGCTAGTGAAGTCGCTAAAGCCAGCCCTGCATGTGCAAGCGGCCCGATTAAAATCAGATTTAATATGATATTAGCACCTACAGCCACTGCTGCAACTTTAACTGGCGTTCGAATATTTTGTCTTGAATAAAAAGCCGATGCTAAAACCTTAATTAACATGAATCCAGGCAACCCTATTGAGAAAGCCATCAGACTTTTTCGCGTCATAATAACGTCTGTAACATTAAACTCACCGTGGTAAAATAATGTAGCCAATAAAGGGCCTGCTAACATTAATAAACCGATGGCGGCTGGAGTCCCAATAATTAATACAATGCGCAACGCCCAATCCAGCGTTGCAGAAAACTGTTCTGTTGAATCATTCGCATGCTGGCGCGATAGCTGCGGCATGACGACAGTTGCCAATGCCACACCAATAACACCCAGTGGTAAATAAGTCAGCCGATCTGAATAATACAACCAGGAAATACTACCGGCGGGCAAAAAAGACGCGAAAAAATTATCAATCAATAAACTAATTTGTGCGACCGACACACCAAATAACGCCGGCACCATGAGCTTCATTACTCGCCGCACGGTCTGATCACGTAACCCAGGCTTTGGTATCGGCAATAAATTGAGTCTACGCAGGGAGGGCAACTGCAACAACAACTGAGCAAGCCCGCCGATCAGCACCCCCCAGGCCAGTACATAAATCGGCTGAGTCGCATGAGGCGCCCATAACCACGCCACTAAAATCAGTGAAATATTTAATAACACCGGTGTAAATGCGGGTATCGCAAATCGGTTAAAAGTATTTAAAATCGCACCACAAAATGCCGTTAGCGTAATCAGTAATAGGTAGGGAAAAGTGATCCGCAACATATGGGTGGCTAGTTGATAGCGCATCGGGTCTTTTAGAAAAAATCCTGGCGCGAACACCATGATAATGAGTGGCGCGATAATCTCAGCTAACACCACAACGAGCAAGACAATAAGCCCTAGTGTGCCAGCAATGCGATTCACAAACTCACGCACCTCCTCTTCAGGGCGCTTGGCACGCAGTTCACTTAGAATAGGCACAAAGGCTTGTGAAAAAGCCCCTTCTGCAAACAGGCGGCGCAAGAAGTTGGGTAGTTTAAAAGCAATGACATAGGCATCAAATTCAGCCCCTGCACCAAAGATTTCGGCCATTACGACATCGCGCACGAAGCCCAGAAGCCGTGATAGCAAGGTCATCCCCGCAACAATCGAAGTGGACTTAAACAGCCTGTGACTCATAATCCTTATCTTTTGCGTTTAATAATTGACAAATTGCTGATAAAACGGCATAGTTTCGCATCCTAGTATATAACTTTTCAAGAGAGCATAAATGGCTAATTCGCCCCAAGCAATAAAACGAGCCCGCCAGGGCAAAAAGCGTCGGCTGCATAACGCAAGTCTGCACTCTGAAATGCGCACTGCCGTTAAAAAAATCTATGCGCTGATTCAGGCAGAGGGTAAAGCCAAAGCATCGGCTTCGGCTAATCAAGTCATGTCAATGATTGATAAAATCGCCAACAAAGGCATTATTCATCCCAACAAAGCAGCCCGAATGAAAAGTCGGCTTAATCGCCATCTGCGCGAATCAAATGCTGCATAATCTTCTGACACAATAAAGAGGTTCCATCACGAGTCACGGCTGAAATTTTAAACGTTGGCCCATGCCATTTTATTGCGTCAACCACCGCTTGAGAACGCTTTGTCAACTCTTCTTCTGTTAACAAATCTATTTTATTCAATACCAACCAACGCTCTCTTTCTGCAAGACGAGGGCTAAACTGCATGAGTTCTTTTTCTATGGTGAATACGGCCTGAACGATTTCATCGATGTCTGGAATCGCGATATCGACAACATGCAGTAATATCCGAGTGCGGGCCAAATGCCTTAAAAATTGATGCCCTAACCCCGCTCCTTTTGCAGCCCCTTCGATTAAGCCGGGAATATCAGCTACAACAAAACTCTGCAAATCGCCCACACGCACTACGCCTAAATGGGGATACAAGGTCGTGAAAGGATAATCAGCTACTTTAGGTGTGGCATTAGACACTGCCCTGATAAAAGTCGACTTACCTGCATTAGGCAATCCTAATAATCCCACGTCAGCCAACAATTTAAGTTCCAGACGCAAGTTGCGTTGCTCGCCCGGTTTGCCCGAAGTGGTTTTACGAGGCGCACGCTGGGTGCTGCTTTTAAAACGCACATTACCTAAGCCATGCCTTCCACCTTTGGCCACACAAACGGTTTGATCGGCACTGACCAAATCGCCAATTAATTCATCGGTATCGGCATCAAACACCATGGTTCCCGTCGGAACCTCAACGATTAAATCTTCAGCACTCTTACCGGTGCGCTGACGTCCCATTCCCGACTGGCCGTTTTTTGCTTTATATAAACGATGGTAACGGAAATCGATTAACGTATTGATGTGGGGATTGACTTTAAAATAGACACTACCACCATCGCCACCATCGCCACCATCGGGGCCGCCTCTTGGAATATATTTTTCACGACGAAAGCTCAGGCAACCGCTACCACCCTGGCCAGCTTCGACACGCACATTCACTTCATCAACAAACTTGACCATTTAATAATCCCATCCAAACAAAAAAGCCCCGTCATCGACGAGGCCCTATTATCGATCATGAAAAATGTTATACGGCTTCAGCAGACACCGCTTCAACAGGTACCACCATCACAAATTTGCGATTGTTTGGCCCTTTGCGGACAAATTTCACTTTGCCAGCAATCTTGGCATATAAAGTGTGATCTTTACCCATGCCTACACCTTTGCCAGGATGACAATGGGTTCCACGCTGGCGGATAATGATATTGCCTGGAATCACAATCTCATCACCATAGTGCTTAACACCTAAATATTTAGGGTTAGAATCGCGACCATTGCGGGTACTACCACCTGCTTTTTTATGTGCCATGCCTTATTCCTCGTTTGATTCTGCTTTTTTCTTTATATCTGCTTTGTTAGCCGCTGTTCCTAACTCGATTTGAGTAATTTTCACTGCAGTATAATATTGACGATGCCCTTGGCGCTTCATATGATGCTTGCGACGCTTGAATTTTAAGATATTGATCTTCTTAGCTCGATCCTGATTGACCACTTCGGCATTCACTCTCACCCCTTGAATTAAGGGAGCGCCCACGCGGCTCTCTTCACCATTCACCAAAAGCATCACGTCTTCAAATGAGACTTGCTCACCCACAGCATGGGGTAGCTTTTCAACTCGAACAACTTGCCCTTCACTGACTCGATACTGTTTACCGCCGGTTTTGATGATCGCATACATGGCCTTGTGCCTCTAATTCAAGCTATTAGCTATAGAAAGATCGAGCATTGTACGCAATCTTTGGCTGGCTCGCAAGTGGGATTTCAGAGTTTCAGGTGGCTCGTAGTGCAAACACACATTGTAATCCAAGGCAAGCTGCGTTAATATTTGACAATTATGAAATCTGGCTGATGCGCTTCAAACTAATTATAGAAAATCGCAATATGAAAAAGACCGCATATATTCTACTCTTGCTGTTAATCACCCCGCTTCTCGCCTATGCCACCAGAGGGCACTATAAAATCGATAATACCCATTCAAGTTATCCGTTAGTACTTACAGTGCAAAAAAAGGAACAAGGCCAAATCTATTATCAAGATGGCAAGGTCCATGAACACAACCACAAACTTCACACAGGTGACACCAGAATTATACCTGCTGGTACAATGAGTAAAGAAATACATATCACGACTAGCAACGGTTTTAGCCATATAAGCATCGTTGTTTCACGCGAAGATGGCCAGGAAGCCTGTAACTTCAAATTATGGGCACGTAACAGAGGATCATTCGGAGTATCTATGCCCACTAATAACCTAGCCGGTTGTAATCAGTATCTAATAGCTCGGCACAATGAGTTTTTCATCAATCATATAAAAGACAACAGTTAATCATCTCAACCTGAAAGGCAAATCCATACTAGCCTCGCCGAATCTCCGATTTATTGGGCCTGTGCCAACTCGACTTGACAGTTGTTTTCATCCCCCCTAGCATGACTTCATCAAAACATGTTACCAACGATTATGCAGATAACCACAACCCATCAACAAACAGTGAATCGCTTGGCGAACATCAAGGCCTTGGTTTGTGAAGATTTAGTGGCCATTGATAGTCTGATTTGCGAAGAACTTGTATCTGATATCACACTGATACAAGAGGTCACTCGGCATATTATTAAAAGTGGTGGTAAGCGTTTGCGACCTCTGCTTGTCGTATTATGTGCCAAGGCGCTTGGCTATGCGGGCAAAGAACATCATGAGCTGGCCGTTATTATTGAGTTTGTTCACACCGCAACTTTATTACATGATGACGTCGTCGACGAATCTGGGCTAAGACGTGGGCAACAAACGGCTAACGCCATTTGGGGCAATCAAGCGAGCGTATTAGTCGGTGATTTTCTCTATTCACGCGCCTTTCAATTGCTCGCTAAGCGCAGCAATGTCCCGGTGATGAAAGTATTAGCCGACACAACTAACGCCATCGCCGAAGGCGAAGTACAACAGCTTATGAATCGTCATGACCCAGATATTAGCGAAAGACAATATCTCCAAGTCATTTATTCAAAAACCGCAAAATTATTTGAGTCTGCCGCAGAAATTGGCGCTATTGTCGCGGGTAACTTAACCCAACAACGAGCCCTTGCAAGCTACGGCCTAAATTTAGGGCTCGCTTTCCAAATCATTGATGATTTGCTCGACTACACAGCAAGCAGCAAAGAGATGGGTAAAAACATCGGTGATGATTTAGCAGAAGGCAAAATCACACTACCCTTAATCTACACACTCAAACACACCCCACCGCCCATTGCCAACACGATCAAAGAAGCTATTAAACAAGGTGGACTATCACAACTCAATACGATTTTAGATGCCATTCATAACAGCCGCGCAATCGATTATTGCAAAAACAAAGCACTGCATCATGCACAATTAGCTAAAACTGCAATACAACACCTATCACAAAACGAATTTTCTAATGCTATGACCGAGCTCGTTGAGTTCGTAATTGACAGACATTTCTAACTGAGTGTCGGTGTCAGTCAAGGATAGTTCAAAATTAAATGCACAATGTCAAATAATTACTATCCTATTTTATCCGTATCCGACACTGACAAATGACACTCGATTCAAAGTTATAGCTTTCTCCTAACTTAGGTTTCGTACGCCAACTACCGAAGATATTTCATGAACATCATCATTTTGTCTCTCAAAACGAGCATTATAAAATCTTTCTAGCAACAGTACACTGCGAGTCACCTTAGCACCATTTGTATTTCTGACTAATGTGAAGAAATAACCGACAGAGTTCTTTGGTGTTCCTAATAACTGCCCTAGCGCATTATTTCTACCCAAAACATTGTTTATGCGCATTCGGCTCGTATTATCGTTGCCAAGTCCAGACATAAAATTATCACGGATTTGGTAGCGATATGGTTGTAATTTATCAATCACTTGTTTGCTAATATGGGGTGTATTCTCTAAGGCAGCAACAACAAAAGCTAACCAATCCTGGCCTGACATTTCTTCTGATAACGTAATATGTTGTAGCATTCCAGTATTATTAGTCTCTGATGACAAAAGGCCATTAGATTCTAATGATTCCTTTTCAATAGAATTCTTTTGTTTAATGGTTTCATGATTCGTATTGAAATCACCGCCACCTTTAACAGTAATGTCGGCAATCATTTTTTTCACACGTGTAGCTTTTACATGTTTTTCAATTAAACTTTTAGCAAGAAAGTTTTCACGCAAAGACTTATCTGTTATGGTTTCATGAGTAACTGGGCTAACAGAATGTGCCACAAGGTATTCTTTTATTGCTTCTTTTTCATAAGTAATACCATCGGCAGCCACCACTGGATCTTTAATAATTTTATTCGTTATTGGGCATAAAAATAATTTGTTATTGATGTTGCCCTTAGCATAAGCCGCGATAAGCTGTTTAATAAATTTATTTTCCCATAATGTTTTGTTTGTTAGAATGACATTTAAATTCGGATCAGTACCTTTCTTATCTAGCCAAGCTTCAATCGATTTATTCTCATAGGTTTGGCCATACTCTGTAATGACAGGCTTTTCCATAATATCGAATGTTAAAGGACCTTCAAAATCTTCATCGATAAAATTGAATTTTTTTGATGATTGTTCGTTACTTGTGTTCATAATTAATTTCTCCAGTAATGTCGTTATTAGTTTGTCTTTGAACCCATTCTGTTAGAAAAAGCTTGATAAATG
>SDBV01000454.1_pt1 | contig 58965 bp, 52 predicted proteins | sample 2277081 | NCBI WGS metagenome assembly SDBV01 (sample SAMN10402039, study PRJNA504765) | marine sediment metagenome | isolation source: marine sediment core GS10_PC15, 223 cmbsf | place: Arctic Ocean: Southern Knipovich Ridge | collected 2010
TGAAAGCAGTTCGGTTGCGTTTGTATTCTCTCGATAAGGTAGTGTGGTCACGACAAAGCAGTCTGGCAATGTTTCTGAAACTTAAGCCCGCTTGTTGATACGCAAATAACTTTTCCCGTTCTATTAAAGTTAACTGACTATATTTCTTCACTAAAATGCACCTCCTTAAGGCAGGTATTTTACCTTAAGTGGTGCACTTCGTTTGCGAACTCATCCCTTAGCCTCAAAACCACGTCGCAGAGTACTTATTGTACGACGTGCCGTTCTATAATTTTTAGTGTGTAAGATACAAAGTTTTCTTGACCCGGTTTGCTACAGAAATTATTGGGGATTTCTTTTTAAAAATTATAAGGAGAGAAGGCTCAGTGTGCTAAAGAAGGCCATCCGAACAACACACTGAGCCCACGGTGAACCTGAAGTACTTCACGTGCGCACACGTGCTCCAGGCCCGTGGATCAAGAAGGGACAGTGATGGGAAGCGCTTCATCATTCCAGTTCAGTCTGGGGGGATCCTTACGACCTTACTGTCATGCACCTTCCTTATCCAAAGTTTAGCGGCAGAGGAATACATTCGGATTAACCCCACGGCCTTTCCGAAATCCTAAGTACTTACTGTCGGACCTGTATTCCCCCACCAACTGAAACAGTATATCAGATTGTGTCTATTTTATAACGTTTCTTTAGAAATATTACTACTGTGAGGCACTCTACTATATTAGTCCCCCCTTTGACCTCCTTAGATTTAGCTATAAATGCTGGCTGGAACGATTCTTCCTAAATAGTTCCTTCTGGTGATAATGGAGCCTTTTCTTGGTTTGGGAATCCTCAATTTGAACTCAAAAGGTATGGTTGTGTCCCAACTCTGCCAACCGAGAGTCGTGACATAAGTGTTAATTGTAACTAATTTTTACTCAAAAGAAAAACGACCTTTATCCTATAAGGACATTAGGTCGCTTCTCCTCCTAAGAAAACCAAATGTATGATTTGCTTAGGGACTGGGAACTCAGCGATGCTGAGTTGGGCAGCCCCATAAACCCCCTCCTTTGCTCGCTAGTGCTTGGGTGCTACCCAGACTACAATTCTGTCCTCGTCCTTCAGTACGTAGTCGTGATTTGGAAGAGTTTTGAGACTACTGTTGAGAAAAGTCGCTCCCAACTTAAAGCTAGGCCCGACCCAAGCTTTGAGGCGGGTTGTCACTTCGTTTATCGTTCTACCCTTTACGTCGCCAAGGTTAGGATCTCCTTTTCCTGTTGGTGTAGTGACCTTGTCCCACTCTACGTTAACAGTTGCCATGGTGACTGCTTCCCTCCTTCTGTACTACTCAGTCCTGGTCTCGTCTGAATCATTCCAGAACCCGGGTCAGAACGACAGTTGCCCCAGCTTCCTCTAGCTGTTGCTTGGCCGACCTTGCTTTTTCCTCGGAAACACTCCTGAGGATCACAGCATGTTGGCCAGAACGGGCTGTCTCAACAAGAGCCTGAGCCGCTTTGGTAGTCATTGTTGGGCACAGTGCACGTACCGCCTTGGTAGGCAGAACCGAGTTGGCTCCGAAAGCTGAAATAGCCACCTTCCACTTACCACTATTCTCCTCGGACATTGTCGACCTCCCTCCTGGTACCGTGCTTGCTCAGTCTTTTCTTGTGTTTGTTGATGGGTATTATATAGAGTCTCTATAAGAAAATCAATACTATAAGACCTAGAGGTTTGGAATTTGGTGAATAAGACGTAAACTTTGGAGTTGGGTTCTAACTTTGTCTATCCAAGGACCCATTTATCACGGAGACTTGTATTACTGCCCCTTCAACCTCTTTTTGGATTCAACATAGCTTTTTGACTTACGGGACAAAACAGAGGTAAAGAAAATTAAAAAGTAGTATACTCTTAAAAACTATGAAGAAAATTGCGGTTTTAGGTGCTAATCCGAATGACAATCAAAGAGCTCGCTTGAAATCATTAAGGGAAGTTGAATACTTACCAAGTCCATCCAGCTCAGAAGAGTTCATCAAGCAATCAGAAGGAGCAGACGTTATTTATAGTGACGGTGATTATCTCCTTGACAGTTTACCAAAACTTAAGAATGTTTTTGTTACATATCCATTTGTTGAGCTTGGCGTTTTTGACTCACAAAAGTTAAAGGAAAATGGAGTTATAGTAGCTAATTCTCAAGGTGGTAATAGGCCATCAATTATTGAGTGGGTTGTGTTTATGGTTCTCGCTTTGTTCCGTAACTTCGTCCCAATGATTAGAGCAAGAAGGAGCTTTCCAGTCGAACTACAAGAAACCTTGGTTGGAAAAAAAGTGCTTATTGTAGGAAAAGGTAGCATCGGAACAAAGATAGCAATACCGTGTGAAGCTTTTGGTATGAAGGTAGATTTTTTTGCCAGAGGAGACGATTTAAAGGCCAAATCAGCTGAGGCAGACCTGGTAATAAACGCTCTTAATTGTAATTCAACAAATAAAAACTTTCTTGATGAGAAGTTCTTCACGTCGTTAAAAAAGGGTGCTTATTATCTTACCTTTGCCCGACCATATACGTATGATATAGATGGATTATTTAAGTCAATAGATAGTGGTATAGTGGCGGGTGCAGCAATAGATTGTGACCCAGAGAAATTTGGTGATACGACAAATAAGTTCTATCAGAAAGCTCTAAGCAACCCTAAGGTATTAGTTACTCCACACATTGCTTTTTCTACTAAACAAGCAGTGGCAAGTGGTGCAGAAATTGCGGTTCAGAACATAGAAGCTTTTATTGCAGGCAAACCCCAGAATGTGTTGATCAAGCGGTAATAAGTTCTAACCTCGTCCATCACCCCATGAAATATTTCCTTATACAAAAAGAAAAACGACCCATTTATGAGTCGCATTTCCTCTCAAAAATACCTCCAAAAGATACCCTTGAGAAGACTTAGTTCTTTTCGAATAACTCCGATACAGATTTCAACCTGTACCATGAAGACGCTAGAGCAGTTGTTCGATAAGCTGAGACGAAGCATCTGGCTCTAGAATTATCCAATCGTGCCCTGCTTCTGGAATGATAATCGGCTGTGTGTTGAGTGCCGAAGCCATTCTTTGACAGGAAGGGAAGTACTCATCAGTCTCAGCCCAGACCAAGTGGGTCTCGGTTTTGATAGTGTTGAGTACCTCTACTAGGTCAGTCCCAGTTGTTAGCCTGAACGTCTGCCACATCCACAAGGGACGCTTCAAACAGTTCAATGCGAAGCTAGAAACTATCCTAGTAACAGCTCGAAAGTGCCTTACCGATAGACTGCGGAGTGTTTTGTAGGCGGAAGCTATCACCCAACCGATTAAACCTCGGTTGACCACCTCACCCATACTGTCTACCAGAATCACCTTCTCGACCCGTTCGGGGTACTTCCGAGCCATTTCAATCGCTACTGCCCCACCCATCGAATGGGCGACCAGAGCGACCTTTGAAAGACCCAAATGTTCCAGCAGGTCGTCGAGAATCGCTGCAAACTTCCCGAACTCTACTGGCGATACCTTGTCACTTTTTCCGAAACCAGGAAGGTCAGGACTGATGACACGGTGCCTTTCCGACAGCAACTCTCCTAACTGCCTGTAAACAGACGAGGTCATCGCCCATCCATGCAGAAGGACAACTACTGAATTGAACTCACTACCTCCTAGAAGGTAGTGAATCCGTAGTGTGCCGTTGACCACAAAGGTTCGGCTTTGCACGACCTCACTCCTTCTAAACTAAGAGCACGAACTCATTTGGAACACGCTCTTTTCAAAGTTCAGATACCTAAAAAAGCACCTAATAACCAGAAAGAATATCAGCTTCTAGGTATACATTCCAAAAAGTAGGCAGAGATTCAATCCAGTTACAAGATGCCTTTACTCGTAACGTTTATTTAGCCTTAAAGAACACCTACATTATACCATACTATAGGTTAAAAGTCAAGTTCAAAGAGTTTCCTATTGAGACCAAAACTACTTTACAGTTCAAAACCTATTACCTTGATTAATAGTAATATTGAAATCCCCCACTATTTTGAGATTCATCCTCATTTACCTTATTCAAAACAACATTATTCAAATCAATTTGGTCAAGAATAGATTCAGAGTCACTTAACTAAATTCAATAAAAACAAGAGAAAATAACCCATAACACTTGACTTACGGCTAAATAGTAGGTAAAATCGCTTGGCTACTTCGCACCCTAACAATTTAATTAACGTGTATATCATCAACCAAAGGAGAAGGCCGTCATGCCCATGTCAGAAGAGTTTGAGTCGCGGTTGTTTCTGCAACTTCCAGCGATAACTAAGCACTTCGGAACTCCCTTCCACATCTATGATGAGGTTGGGATCAGAGAGGGGGTCAAGCAGCTACTGGCACTATTTTCGTGGAGCTCAACCTTTCGTGAATTCTTCGCGGTCAAGGCGTTGCCGAACCTGCGCATTCTGGAAATGCTTCTGGAAGAGGGTTGCGGTTTCGACTGCAGTTCTATTCCAGAGCTGGTTATGGCCCGCAGAATAGGCGCCACTTCCGACCAGATCATGTTCACTTCGAACAATACTTCTCAACTGGAGTATAAGGAGGCGCAGTCTTCAGGCGGTTGCACTCTGAATCTTGACGACATCACTTTCGTTAGGAAAGTTCCGGAACCGTTTCCGGAGCTTATCTGCTTCCGTTACAACCCCGGGGCGTTGCGGGAAGGCAACGAGTTTATCGGTGAGCCAAGAGAGGCAAAGTACGGGGTTCGCCGCGACCAGATAGTTGAAGCCTACCAGAAAGCGCAGCAGCGAGGAGCAGAGCGATTCGGTCTTCACACCATGGTTGTGAGCAACGAGCGTAACTATACCTACATGGTTGAGACGGTAAGAATGTTGCTTGATCTGGTCGAGGAGGTTCAAGATAAACTCGGGGCTTGCTTCAAGTTCATCAACATTGGTGGGGGAATTGGAATTCCCTATCGGCCAGAGGAGGAGCCGTTTAACCTGGAGGCCCTTGCAGCAGCGAGCAGAGGTCTTTTCGATTCCTTCGCTGAGAGAAACGATTACGCTCCGTCTCTCTTCATGGAATCAGGGCGTGCAGTCACTGGACCTCATGGTGTGTTGGTGACTAGGGTCCTCAATGTAATGAGTAAACACCGTGAATTCCTGGGCGTTGATGCCTGCATGAGCTCACTGATGCGACCTGGGATGTACGGAGCTTACCACCATCTCACGGTGTTGGCACCCGATGGAACTCCACAAATTGGCGTGAATGGTCTCTTTGACGTCGGGGGTTCGCTTTGCGAAGGCATCGACAAGTTCTCGGTGCAACGAGAACTCCCCATCTTAACAGAAGAGGGCGACCTTGTTGTAATCCACGACACTGGTGCTCACGGTCATGCCATGGGTTTTCAGTACAACGCCCGTCTGAGACCGCAAGAACTGCTGCTTCGGACAGATGGAAGTGTTGAGCTCATTCGTCGGGCGGAAACAACCGAAGACTATCTACGAACAAACGTTGAATTCGATCCGAAAGTCCTCGCTGGGTAGCGAGTAGTAAGAGAAAGGAGACCAACAATGAAATCATGGCTACCGAGGGGAGGGAGAAACGTCTTCGCGGATATAAAAGAATTAATAAGGGAGGCAGAAGACGCGGGAAAGAAAATCATCAACATGGGGGTCGGCCAACCTCAGGGAGCAGCCTTTGAAGCTGCCTGCAAACAAGCGTCCGCGGTGATTCTCAAGAGAGATATGGCGGTGCACGAGTACCAAGACAGTGGAAGTCCTGGGTGCCCCGATTTTGCACGTCGGTTCGTGGAGGCCCATCTTGGGATCAGTCTGGAAGGTCAGGGAGTTGACTTCCTGCCAATTTCGGGTATCAAATCAATGCTTGGGCTGATACCCAAGGCTTGCGGGTCAGTACAAGGCCTATTCACGGTAGCTACCATGACAGCTCCAGGCTACCCAACGCCGAGGGATCAGTGCAAAGATTTGCATCTACCGGTTCAGGAGCTAACGTTGAACCAGGACAATGAGTTCTTGGTCGACACCAGCGAAATCGACCCGGATGTGAAGGTTGTGATGCTGAACTATCCTCACAATCCCTCTGGTCAAATCATGACGGCAGCAGGTTGGCAGAAGATTTGTGCCGTCTGTGAGGCGAGAGGCCTTCGACTCTTCAATGACAACGCGTACTATGCTCTCCATTACTACTCGGAAGGCATAGCGCTTGCGCACATTGCACCCGAGTTCCCGAATCTTTCCTGGATGGAGGGCTTCTCGGCCTCAAAGTCAATCGGTAACGGTACCGGCTGGCGGGTGGGGGCAATGGTCGGCTCGTCCGACTTTATCGAAGACCTCAGAACGGTCAAGGATAACACCGACAGCGGCTTCACTGCTCCGCAGGCGGTTGGTGCGCTCTATGTTATGGAGCGCTATCAGAGAGCAGTTAGTGCCTACCGGGACATGTACAAAGATCGGGTGGAAGTTCTAATTAACATGCTTGAACCGACGGCGATGCGGCTTGCAGTTAGACCACAAGCAGGATTCTTCACCCTTTGGCTCGCACCAACGAAAGCCTATGGACAGGAGACACCTGGCGGTGAGGCTTTCAACAGAGTCATGATTGAGAAGGCTGGTGTGGTCGGGGTGCCCTTTGGTCCCTACATACGCTACAGCGTTTGCCAAGACACCAAAGCAATGGCACCTGATATAGTACGTGCTTTCAAAAGGGCGGAAATCTCGTACAACTAAATAGCAAAGTCCATGGATGTAGTGACTTGCAAAACATCCCGAGGGAGTGCTCTTGCATTCCCTCGTATACCCCAAGCTAATCTTATGTTTAAGGTTAATTTAGGAGGAAAAACGACTCAGAAATGGGTCGTTTTTCTTTTTGTTGAGCTTAGTTCAAAACCACTTATCCTGATTAGTAGAAATACTTAAACCCCATACCACTTTCAAATTTCTTGATTAACTAAATACTTTTGGCTTTGCTGCAACACAAGTTTAGGATAAAGTATAATTTAAACCCCTTCCCCAAAAAACCTTTACAAAAGACTTCCTCGGGAAGACCCGCAGCAGCATACTAATAAGTATGTACATAATATGCGGGCATAATCTTCTCTCCTTACAGTCGCGTGATATTTGTGATCTTAGTGGTGTTGAAAACCACTACGGTCTCGCCACTAAAAAAACACAGCTCACAGCCGTATCTCCAATTACCAGGCTCGTATCCCCAAAGGAACCCTTCGTACGTTAACCAAAAAGCATCAAACTCGGCTGCTAACACAGGCCAGTCTAGATGTCCTCTAGGCTCATTACATGGGTCCTCAGGGCAAGGGAATCTTCGCTGAAGACGCTTGAGGTCGCACTCGCTAGCTACCGTTGCGATGGTCGCGGCAGGATCTAGTGTCATAGTCCACCAAGGTCTCTTCAGTCGGGAAAGGTCCATATCCCACCCAGTCATTGATAGCTCCTCAATGAAGTTTGGGTAGGCAAACAACGAATCTTGGGGGAAAGTGTACAACACATTTTCACCACAAGGCTCCTTGTAATCGAACCCTTCTTCCCAACCATCTGTGTGACCATTAACTTGACCCGTGACTTCAGGGCGGAGAATCTTCCCACCATTCAGATCACCGATGTGCCAAAGCTTCACTTCCTCACCTCCTTTCTCCGTGAATTTTAGGGTCGAAAAGGTTTCAACCCACCACTTAAATCCGTCGTTGCCGGACTTAAGTGGATAGCCCGGGAACACGATCAGCGCAATGCGCGTCACGTGTGTCCCGGGCTTGGCAGAGGGGAAGTTACGTTTCGGTATCCTTTACACCACGTCTCGACAGCCCGACGACAATAGTGCCGAGGATCTGCTGATGTAACGCAGTGATAAGAACTCCGAATAAGATGGCTCCGAGCACAGAGAAAACGAGGGTTCGCGTCCAATGTGTGAAACCATTCTCGGTCGGCACTTCGACGAACCGAAAGGCCGGTTTAGCCCAGTCCTCCGGTACATCAAGCTCCATCTCCGCGTGTATCGGGCACTCCCGATAGGGAACGCCACTTTCTAGTGACCAATCGGAGATGATGCTTAGGTTTTCACCTGTGCGAAGCAGGTCCCGCCACATACTTTCATCGTCGGCCAGAAGACCAGCGATTCTTGAGCAAGTGTCGTCCTCCTCCACTGGATATTTCCCGGAAGGAAACAAAAGCCCCATCCGAGTCTCTATCGTCTTCTCCTCCTCTTCAGGAGGAGCCTCTTGGGCGCCAATCTGTTCAGTAGGACTGAACAGTGCCGGCAACCCGAAGAAAATTGCTACCGCCAAAATTGCCAAGTGAATTATCCACCTGGCTTTGGCGCTTCCTCTGGCGCCTGGAACCACCCCGCCGAATAAACGGCGTCGCTGCATTCAAGACCTCCTTTGTCTTACAGCAATACTTCCCATCTGCCGAATCTTGCCCTCAGAATTCTGAGAACCAAATTCGGCAGATTGAATTTTATTCTTTTAAAGAGCACAACCCAAAAAGGCACTTGATACCTAACTGTCTGGGCACATAACCAGTCACGGGCAAGCACCAAATGCCTTTATCTTAAGCTCACATAGGGCTAAAACTGAAGAATAGTATAGCACAAGTCGAGGAGGATGTCAATTACTATGAGGTAGGAAAAATATAAGGACGTTGCGGCGAAATCATCAAGTCTTGACAAAATCGCCGCACCTATCCCTCTCGTAACCCCCACTAATCCTTGCAAGGGCTTCCCATTCCTCCAGCGTTGAGCTCCTCCGTAATGTATAACCGCCATCCACCGTCTCGGGGATTTTCGCAATAGACACGTGGGAAGATCTCCGCATCCAACCACGCCTCATCGCCAACGCAATCAACACCCGCTATGGACACCTCCATCTCCGCTACTGGAGTTAGGTTTTGGAGTTTGAAGGCATCAAGATTGGCACCTCCTCACTCCATCTGCTGGGTTGCTATCGGCAACGGCACCGCCACTGGATCCGCAGGTGTTGGGGTGACGACCACGGAAGGATCAACTTCCGACCCATCTAAGTTGACGAACAGAAGCACAATGGCTAACACCACTACTAACGCCAAAAAAGCCGTACCAACGCTTTTATACATAGCTCTCCCTCGCTTTCATCGGTACATCTTGCTTACAGAAACTACCCACTCACCGGTGGGCAAGGCAAGTACAAGGATGATCGGATTGTCGCCAGTCCATCGTCACCTACCTTCAATAGGTGACGGACAACATCGCCTTGTCTAAGAAGCGGCATCGCCTCCCTCTCCGGAGTACAAAGCTCAGCCACCATCTTGTCGGAGGTCACAAAGACATGTCTCTCATTGGTGTCTCCTGGAAGAGCCGCCGCCTGCCGAGATACATCCTGCAAAGCGGTGTTCGCTCTTCCCCAGAAAGACCAGGCAATCTGCCAGCGTTCCAAGCACTGAGCCACAGTTGCTTCCTCACCCAAAGTACTCAACCGTGCCAGCACATCTTCTCTAGGCTCTTCGAAGTCTTGGATTTTGAGCCACTTAAACCCGAATCGCCTATCTTCTCCGAGGCCAGAGACGAACTTCGCTATAACCCCCACCACCTCAGCCGTTTTTCGAGCCCAGTCTGAGCCATTGTGAAAAGCAAGGTGGTAGGATTTTCCGGCCAAATGATCAACGATCGCCGCTATTACTCGCGCTTCCGCTTGAGATGTAAGATTTTCTCCTGCTGACTCCTTTCCTTCGCTGCACATACAGTCGACGTGAACCAACGTCGATCCCACGACAACCCCTCCTCCTCCTCAGATACAAATCCCGCTTCGTTGCCTTTGTTAATGCAAGATTTTATCTCTAATTCAATAAAAAATCAAATTTTGAGGGAAATTAATTGTTGAAATATTGGCCAAAACAAAAATCCGCCTCCGAAAAACTATGTTCATCGGAAGCGGATTGTTGACTACCAAATTAAAATCTGATAGTAGGCGGGCGGTGCGGGTAGAGGTTTCCATCGGAAACATACACCGCACCGCCCAGAAGGATAAACCGTTTAGCTTTCGCTCGATCCATCCTCCTTGGCACCATTCGGTCCTTCACCATCAGGTTTAGGTCCGTCTGGTGCCTTCTCTTCTCCTCCAACGTCGCGCAGCCACTCCTCTAGGGCCGGTTCCGTCGCCTTCGGGATCTCCCAGTTCTTCGCCTCCGTAAGAGCATGATCTCCCGGAGCAGGTAGGAGTAGGGCGAAGTCCTGTGGTAATGATCGTGGAACAACGCCCAAGCGAGCATCAGTAGGACAACCGATCCGAAGAACGCACCCAGAAGGCTAAGCAAGACGATCGCCCATACAGGGAAATCGTCCTCTTCACGCTCTTCCTCAAGCAGTCCCACCAGAACCGCCGTCATCTCGTCATTCGTCATCCCCGCCCTTGACCTGAAGGGGAAGAGCTCTGCGTCGAGCTCGCCGTCAGTCGGTGACTCTGTAATGCACATTTCACCAACTGTCGTTTCGGCAAGCAGGCCCTGACATTCGAGAGACCTTGTCATCGAATCGACAAAGACCTCAATGTCTTCAAACGGCCGACAGATAGGACCATCTTCCGTTATTTGGATAACCCCATCACACCTGACAACCGGCTGGTCTTCGTCGACTATCTCACCGGTGTCCTCACCGTTCGTACCTTCATTGCCTTCGCCGTTCGCATTGTCAAACTCGTCGCCCGCTCCGTTAGCCTCACTCCCACCGGCATCAGATCCATCGATATTCAGATCGATACCGGGAAAGATCAAGGCGCACTCACGGGAATCCGAGTACCTGTTCTCCTGAGCATCTCTCGTGAGATTCGACTGATTCGGGAGATAGATAGCTGTGTAATACAACTCCCCACTCCCCAAGTGCGTACGAGCGATGTCCCAGCAAGTGTCGCCAGACACCACTGTGTGCGGATTGTCGGCGCTAGCAGAAGCGGCGATCATTACGAAAACGCCCGCGACTAGCCCGACGATAATCTTACCTAAATCACCTAACAACTCTCTCCTCCTCCTTCTGCTGGTTTTAGAATCTCCCCTCCAGCAGCAACAGCCCAGGGGTTGGGCCCGTCTCAAAGAGACAATATTAAGGATAAACCTATATCCTTAAGGTGTTTCTTCGAGCCTAAAAAAAGGCCACACCTAGAGAAGTTTATTAATCTAATAGGAAAGAATTATAACACAAAATGGACCTATAGTCAAGTATTGGGTTTCAGTTTTGAGGTGGGTCTACTGAAGCTTCTTTTGAAGTTTTCTCTTCCGAAGTTTCTGGCTTTTTCCAACTCATCCATTTACACTTTGGATAACCAGAACAACCAAAAAATGGTCGTCCGCGTTTGGTACGGCGGACTATCATATCATGCCCAGAATCTGGACATTTGGCATCTACTTTTTCTTCAAAAGACTTGGTGTATTTATGGTCCGGGAATTTCTCGCAAGCTAAAAATTTACCAAACCGACCGTATCGAATTACTAGTGGATGACCATCGGGACATTTTTCACTGGTAAGTTCAGCAAATATTTTTACTCTTTCGGCTTCTTTGGAAACTTTATTTAAGTGCTTTGCAAACGGCTCATAAAATTCGCGAATCGTTGGTACCCATTTTCTCTCCCCTTTAGCAATATCATCTAGCTTATCTTCCATCCCAGCGGTAAAGCCATAATCCAGCTCCTCTGCGAAATTCTTAACCAGAAAATCATTCACGGCTGCTCCCAGTGGTGTCGGCCGAAACTTTCTATCTTCCCTTTCCACATAATGCCTATCTAAAACGGTGGAAATAGTCGGTGCATACGTACTAGGCCGGCCAATTCCCCGCTCCTCCAAGGCTTTAATCAGAGATGCTTCAGTATACCGAGGCGGTGGTTCGGTGAAATGCTGCTCCGGTAACAGCTTAATTAGATCAAGATCGGTTCCATTAGGTAGCGGCGGCACTAGCTTCTTCTCCTCATCACCAGCCACATCACCCGCCTTTACACCATAAACTTTCCGCCAGCCCGGAAATTTTATAAGCGATCCTGCCGCCCGAAATATGTATTTACCAGCCGCAATATCCAAGGAAACTTGGTCGTATACTGCTTCGGCCATCTGACACGCTACAAACTTCTTCCAGATCAGGTCATAGAGTCTTTGATGATCCTTGCTGGCTGCTTTTAATTTATCGCTGGTTGCTTCAGCCTTAGTTGGTCTTACTGCCTCATGAGCCTCCTGAGCCAGTCTGGATTTGGTTTTGTAGACCCGAGCAGAAGAAGGTAAGTATTCTTTCCCAAACTCTCCTTCTATATACTTACGCGCCATACTCAAAGAAACTGGAGCTAGGTTTACAGAATCAGTTCTATGGTAAGTTATCAGCCCCTCTTCATAAAGATCCTGAGCCAGCTTCATGGTCTTCTTGGCGGTGTATCCAAACGTATTAGAGGCAGCTTGCGTTAAGGTGGAAGTAGTAAACGGAGGGGCTGGGTGTTTCTTGACATCCTTTTGTTCAGATTTTTCTACTTTCCACCTGGTTTCTCTCAAACCAAGATCTTTTGCAATCTCATCAGATTGTTTTTTGTTTTTTATCTCTATCTTCTTACCTTCCTTTTGAGTCAAACTCGCTTCAAATTGATCTTTTTCCGCTCTTCCTTTTTTCTTTAATAAGGCATCAAAACTCCAGTATTCCTCTGGTTTGAATAGTTCTATCTCACGCTCTCTTTCAACAATCAGCCTTACCGTGACAGATTGAACCCTTCCTGCCGATAAACCCTTCTTAACTTTGAACCAAAGAAGCGGAGAGAGCTTATAGCCAACCAAACGGTCCAGTACTCGCCTGGCCACTTGAGCATCGATAAGTTTCATATCTAGGGATCTGGGGCTTTTGAGAGCCTCTTGCACGGCTTCTTTTGTTATTTCGTGGAAAGCAATACGCTTGATCTTTTGCCCCTTACCTTTGGTCAGATATTCTACGTGGTGGGCTATTGCTTCTCCTTCTCGATCAGGATCTGTGGCCAAAACTATCTCGGCACAATCTTTGGCTAGGTGTTTCAGATTCTCAACTATCTTTCTTTTATCCTTGGGAATTACGTATTGAGGTTCAAAATCTTTATCTGTATCCACGCCAAGCTTTGCTTTCGGCAAATCCCGAACGTGGCCCATGGAAGCTTCGATTTTAAAGTTTTTGCCTAGAAATCTGGAAAGAGTCTTTGCCTTGGTAGGTGACTCAACTATCACTAATGTTTTCGACATCGCCATTAACTATAACAAATATGTAAATACCAAAGTAACTAGCCACTTGACTAGGCTTTGCTTGATTGTTAGACTAGGCTGTTTGAGAAGTTAGGAAGAGACCAAAAAAAAGGAGTGCGATTTGCCGACCGTCGGAACCGCTGTCATCAGATGTCCAGATCCTCGAGGTAATGGCCTGGTTCAGCAAGCTCTAAAAAGGAGTCTAGGAATCGGATCTCTAGAATATGCTGAAACAACCGCTTTCGGAGGAGCGCTTACTGTCGAACTGACGGAGAGTTGGATCAGGGAATCGATACGTCTCTTGGGGGTTCGAACACTGGCAATAATTACCCACCTAGATTGCAAGGCGATCCAAGACCAGCACGGAGAAACAAACCAGGACTGGTGCATCTCCTTACTTCAATCGAAAGGTCGTTGGGCGAAAATAACCTTCCCAGAACTAGACAGAGTTCGGTTGTTTTTGATGCCTGATGACGGCCAAGGAAACCTGATTGCAGAACTAGCCGAATACCCACTTTCATAAACTAGGAACGAGAAGGAGCAGGGTCATCCACTGGCGTGGATTTTTCGGAATCCACGTCCAGATCCTTCAACGATTCAGAGAATAAGCACCAAACCAAAGACGTTTAACCTCAAATCTCTTAATTATTTTCTATAAGAAGTCATCTTTTTGGTGCCAACAACTACTATGGATTTCTTGAAAAAAGCAGGAAAAATTTCACCTATTACGTACAATGAGGTAGCGGGTTAGCAATCTCTTTTAACCAGTTTGGGTATTTATTATCCTCAATCGTTAACAGACTGATTTTATTACTGATAATGGCATCAGTATATCTTTGTGGGTCGATCTTTTTGCAGTATTATAGAAAATTCTCTGCAGTTTTTTCTTCTGGGGTCAGCTGCCCAGCAGGCTGCTCTGCTGTTTGTTGAGAATTAAAAGTTGTATCTCTTTCATCAGAAGAAGCCTCTGCAACCGATGTAGCGCTTTCGCCATCCCTATTTTAATTTTACACTACTGGTATTTTATTTGTTAAACAAAAATAAAACCTCGATAAAATCGGGGCTTCCCTTCCCAAAAGAACCTTTTTTAGATGTAAGATTCTAGATTTCAGATTTAAGATATCGTAGATCTCACATCTTAGATCATAGATCATACATCTCAGACCTACATCCAAAGATTTACTTGGGTGTAGTGAGGGGCTCAAGCCGGATGGCTATATTGCCCCTCGCCTGCTGTTAGATTACCTTAAGATATCTCAGGGATCGCTTAGCGTGGGTGACAAGACGATTTGCCTCTGTCCGGTCTTTCAGATCCGAGTGGCCAAATCCCACCATCTCCGTCACGGACACATTCTCGAACTGACCACCAAGACCCTCAAGCTCTCCGTAAGGGAAAACTTTGTCATACTCACCGGAGTAGACAAGAATGGGGCACTTCGTTTGGGCAAGAAGATCTCGGCCCACATCACTAACAGAGATGTCTTTGGTCCCTCCTAACATCACCCTTAACACCATCTCCTGCAGTCCCTGACTGGAAAGCGATGGAGTTGGGGGCGGGACAAAGCCCTTCTTCACCCCTGGAAGGTTCACCTTAAGGTTTGCTTTGGCCACCCTCTGTACCATCTGCAAAGGATCCTGCCGAATTAGGCCAGCCGGATTCATCGCGATAACCGCCGCTACTCTTTCCGGATGCTGGGCTGCCAAAGCGATTGCCGCTAAGGCCCCGATGCCAAAACCATAAGCCAGCACTCTCTCAAACTGCAGCTTGTCCATAACCTCGATATCCCGTTGGCCAAGGCGTGACAGCACATCGCCATCGTAGAAATCTATAGACCGCTCAACACCCAGCGCTCCGCATTGAGAGACGAAGGCAACTGGATGTTCACCACTCCTAGCAAACCGCCATATTACGTGCGGAAGCTGCGTGAAAGATGAAGTTATATCTCCTTGACCGAAAAAGGGAATCTTGTCTCCCCCTTTAACGTGAACGCCTGGCGAACGAAACCGCCAACCTTCCCCACTTGCATTTACGGCGATCTCCTGAGGAAGACCACCGTAAGGCATATTACGCCTGTCTTCAGGCGTGATCTCCTTAATCATAGTCTCCCTCCAATACTAAACTATTCAGGCATACAGCCCGTTTATCTCCTTGTCATTATAACAAACGAAACCAAATTACATGACTTAAAGGTTTAAAGCCTATATGTAAATACTTATAGGGTAAGTGGGGGGATAGTTGACAAAAACCCATAGTTATAGTATCCTTTCAGGCTATCTGAACGGAAAAGGTAAGTTAGGAGGTAGAGATCGTGCAGAAGCTACTCCTAGTAGCACTAGTTGCTGCAACCTTTACAGCCTTCGGGCTAATAGGGATGCAGCCTACGAAGACGGAAGCGGCCACACGGCCACTTGAGCTGGCGTTCACGAACATCTGTGAGGTCCGGTGGGAATCTCCCAACGGTGATCCTGACAGGGAGACCTTCGACGAACCGTCGGTGGTCCTCACTAGATACAGTTCCGAAAAGAAGGAGTGGGACCAATGGTCTCTGCAGAACTCGCCTCGGAAGTACCCCGTAAAGGGTTACCTCCAGCTAAACAAGTGCTGACCACTCCACACGACCGAAAGGCAGGCTTGTTGTCTAATCAACGCAAGCCTGCCTTTATCATTTTTAGTCTACAAAATTATTTCTCAACAATTATTGTTCCCTTTAATTTCAAAGGATTAAGATGGTCATGATAGGTCCACTTACCTACCCTATCAAAAAAGAATGAATATGATTGACCCTTTTGCATCTTGGTTTGAGAATCAAACCCAGGCAAAGCATTGTGCGAAGGGTGCGGATCGGAAGCTGGTCGATGGGTTTTTTTATCTAGGTTGGTGAAGATAACCACGGTCCCTCTTTTAACAATTAGTGTCTCTGGCTTAAAACCTTTCTTGGTTATTTCCACACTAGCACTTTGAACCGGTTTATCCTTAGGAAGCTTAGTTATATCTACACCTTGGTCTCCCCTATTTAAATACGTCCCAGCTAAATAGCCGGCAACTATAATTACTAAGGCTAACCCTAGGCTTACTAATATCAGTTTCTTGTTTCTTTCATTAATCATATCTATCTATTCCTTCCACCCTTCCCTTTTACTATCATGGAAAAGTTTAAAGTGGTGGTTGTGTTAGAAGTTATGGTAGTTGTCTTCTTCTGTGTTCTGTATCCAGAAACTTTGACTTCCACATCATAACTACCTGGATCGAGAGTGACAGCATAAACACCAGAACTATTGGTAGTAGATGTAGTTACCAAACCTTTCTTACCCTTACTTCCAGCTGTTTTGACACTGACTATAGCCCCTACCACTGGGTCAGTGTTGGCAGAGTTGGTTACTTGCCCAACCAGAGTACCTACTGAAGGAGGTGCTTGGGTAGTAGCTGAAGCTGTGTTAGAAGCCCCTGATATGTTCCCTGCCGCATCTCTAGCCTTGATGAAGTACTCATAGGTAGTTGCAGCGCTGAGGCTACCATCACCGTAGCTAGTAGTGGTCACTGTGTTTACCAGATTATTATCCCGATATACCTCATATCCAGTCACTCCTACGTTATCTGTGGAAGCAGTCCAGGAAAGATTAATCTGACTACCACTCACAGCTGTAGCAGATACCCCAGTTGGTACAGTCGGGGCTTGAGTATCTGGAACGTCTGGTGTATTTACACAAGCTTGGTTTGATGGTGATGATAAATTATTTGCTGCATCATAAGCTATTACTTGGTAACAATAGTTAGTTTTAGCTGACACAGTTATATCTGAATAGCTTGTTCCAGTAACACTAGTTATAGTTACCCCATCTCTAACTATCCAATATCCGGTCACTCCCACATTGTCGGTACTAGCCGTCCAGGAAAGATCTACCTTACTGTAACTAGGCGCACTGGCAGTAAGGTTGGTTGGGGTGGTTGGCTTTTCATTATCCACATTATCTACGTTGACAGTAACTCCGTAGGTATTTACATTATTAGCAGCATCAAAGGCCCTAGCTTGCAGTGCGTGGCCATCTTCACTTTCAGTTGTTGTATCCCAACTATATGCGTATGGCGAGGTAGTGTCGGTACTTTTTAGAGAACCATCAACATAAAACTCTACCTTAGTTACACCTACGTTGTCTGTTGCAGTAGCTGTAATGTCAACTGTACCCGTTACAGTGAGTCCCTCTGCTGGATTGGTGATAGTCACACTTGGAGATTCGGTATCTTCTTCTCCTCCTCCTCCGACACAATTATCCCCTGTACCGGTTGGTACACAAGTAGGGTCGTCAGTAAGGATGACTCTGTCTAGTTTTACGCTAGATTCCCTACCAACTAGCTTAATATCGTGGGAACCAGATGATAAGTCCATATCTATCTTGGTGGCATTATTACCGCCTTTGTAATCCACCCAAGTCCAGGTATCAGTTGGAATAGATGAATCGCCAACAATGGTTCCACAATCACTGTCTACTTGTAAGTAATATGAATTCTTGGCGGTATCTGGAGCCATGACTCTACTCCAAATCCTGTATGTGCCTGAGCTATCTACATCTATGGAAGTAGTGGCAACCCCTTTATCTGAAGGTAAACTACCACACGGGGTAGTCACATTTACCGGCTCTGAGGGATCTGAAATATTCCCAATTGCATCAGAAGCTACCACATGATAACTGTAAGAGGTGCTTGGAGAAACGGTTTTGTCTGAATACGAATTAGTGTTTGAAGTATCAATCTGACTTCCCTCTCTAAATATTTTGTAACCAGTTACATCTACATTATCGGTACTGGCAGTCCAGGAAAGATCTACTTGGGTACCACTAATAGCGTTCGCTTGTAAGTTGGTTGGTTTGGATGGTTTCTCAGTATCTGGAGGGCCACCACCTCCTGGTGCTACCCTAGTACCAGAATCAGAACCAGATCCTTCTACAGCGTTAAACTGCCAGGAAAATGATCCGTCTGAGTTTAGAGTGAGTTTTAGCCATCCCCAGGTGTTAGTGAACCGGTGGGCAATAAAACTTGGGCTATCAGCAAAGGAGCGAAGGCCTATACCACCGGTGGAAACCTGAAATGCAGTCATACCATTAGGATCACTATCTGCTACGCAAACATCATCCTTTGTTACTGGGCAAGAACGTTCGTAGTTATGCTGGCTTCCACTCAGTGTCAATCGGACATCATGCTTATCCATGATATCTATCCAAGGTTTCACATCATACTTTCGATCATGGGAGGATGTTTTACTGGTGAAATAAGGGTCGTGATAAGCAACCGCTAAATGCTTCCCTGCCGCTTTGGCCACCCCCAAGTCATTATCAAGCCAGGTTGTAGCCTGGTTAGCTGCCGTCGTATCATAGCGCCAAAGGGCAGTACTGAGCATTGCGAAATGCCAGTTGCCTAAGTCAAACGAGTAAGGATCTCCATTGGCAATGAAGCCACGTTGTTCGTTGATTGCGCTCTTGGTAGTGTCACCTGCACACTGACCGTTCATAAAGTCGTCAAGATCTTCGTTTCGTCCCGGCTCCCAATCATGATTTGGCGCACTGACCCAGTAAAGCTTAGACTTAGTACCGCTCCATAGTTGACTCCAGTAATTAACATAGTCATAGCAGTAAGCAGTGCTGTACTGAAAATCGCCAAGCCCCAGAAAAGCAGCCAGGGAACCATCGCTCAGCCCTGCACTAATAGCAGCGCCATTTTTGGCAGATTTGGAAGAAGAAGAAGTATTACTTGTAGGATTCATATCCCCTACTGCTGCAATAGTAATGCTAGAGATTGCGGCCGCTACTTGTCCCGCAGAAGCAGAAGTGCTCGAATACTCATAGGCACCAATATCTGGGGCTGAGCCAGTAGGTACTGTAACATTGTCTAAATCAGAAGTGTAACCAGCTGTAACTGATTCACTTGACCCGGCATCTTTAGCAGGAGAAGTGGATTTGAGATGGAAATCTGTACCTGTATTTACAAACTGAGGATCTGCCTTTTTTGATGAAGAATCAATGGTAAACCCTTGGACCGTTGGACTTCCACCTGTCTTCCAATATATATTGTTGCTTTCTCCAAAACTGGCATCTGCATAAATAGCCTTAGAATGGGCCCAAAGAATATTATTCTTCATTATCAAAATTGACGAGCTACAACCTGCATAACAAACAACTCCCTGGCTAGAACCTCCGGTAAGATATACCGTGTTGTTGTAAACCTTTGTTCCTGGAGTCGGCCCAAACCCATCCCCCGATCCTCTTAATACCAAAAATATTGATTGGCTTAGAGTAGAAGTAAACTTGTTGTAAGCAAGAGTGTTGTCTTCCGCTTTTGTACTGTCTCCACCAAGTTCTGCAAAGGCATCGCTATTACTACCTACATTGTGATGAACGTTATTTCGTTTTCCTCTGTAGATTTCTACATCAGCGCCATCCCTTGTGTAATCGTACGAACAAGCATCTTGCCCCGAGAAAGTATTAAACGCAACTTCGTTATCTGCCCCATGAAGTAGTACCCCAAAAGCACCGGCGTCACCGGAGCCTCCGGAATCTAGTGGGCTCATCATTATATTGTCATGAAAATTACTATTTAAAATCTTATTATTATTTGAGCCAAGTCTTATGTAGGCTCCGGCGTAGTTTCCGGATGCCTCAACATTTTGGATAGTATTGTGGTGGGACGAAGAGCCAAATTGAAAGCCTACTACATGTCCTTTTGGATTATTGGAACACCCAGACTCGGTACTTGGCGCGATACCTTTTGCATAAATATTTTCGACAATGATATAGGAACCTGTCAGGTTTACTTCAACAGAATCATCAACATTACTTTGGATAATGGGCAAGTTCCCAGAGCCATACGCCCCTACTATTATATTGTTTGCTGAAGTACCGCTTTCAGCAATAGTCAAAGTACCATTCCAGCTACAACCTCTTTTCAACAAAAGCCCATCTCCGGCTTGCAAGGTGGCATTACTTGCTTTTGTCAGAGATTTCCACGCAACAGATTCGGAAGTACCGTTATTACCATCATTTCCGGCATTACAATCTAAGTAATAAGTAGTCCCCGATATACCACTAGACCCAAATTCGATATATTGACCACCAGAAGCGCTGGTATCATCTCCAACCGTTACTGATCCTACAAGTGAGGTAGCTTCAGCCTCTATATCACTAGGACCAACGGCCCGGGTTAATAAACCACTAGCTTGACCAGCCAAAAACACCGTTAGGGGAATAGCAACTAAAATGAACAGAGTTCCCGCAATAATAGGTGTGTCTTTTTTACTGTATGGTGGGTTTATTTTCTCACGATAATTATTGAAAAGATCTGTAGCTCTCATGGCAGGTAACCTAATTATCTAATTAACCATGCTTTTTTGTCAACTTACTATTCGTGCTCAATTGTCTGATGTTTTTGGGTGGTTTGTAATGCGATTATTTGTCGTCTTTATTCTTCTTAAATAGTGTGTAGCTTAATAATCTGCTCCTGAAGACGAAGGCGGCAACAAAAACGGCTATTAAAGCTAATCCAATAAGAAGCATTAACAAATTATCCATACCAGCTAGGATCTGCATCTTAGCGGCAGTACCTTTCACTTGAGCTTCGAATGATTGAGCATCATCTTTTTCCTCAACCGTAATGACTTTAGAGATCGTCTGCCCCTCATACTCTATCAAAACCGCTTGCTCTCCACTAGGTGCGTTTTCAAAAGTTGCCACACCTTCCCCGTTCGTACTAGCTTCTCCAACAGATACCAAAGTTACCTTCGCCCCAACAACAGGGTTTCCATCTTCATCGATAACTTTAATGTGAACCGTAAAGCCTGGAAGTATAAAACTTTTTGTTTCGCTTGAGGCTTGGTTTTTCGACTTGTCCTTACTAGTTACTTTGTAAAAATAGGTAGCACCAGGGGTAAGGAGTCTTTTATCCAATTTTACAGAGTGAGACTTTACCAATTTACTACTTGAGGAAGTCAAACCAAACTTTTTAGTAGGACCCCAAGCAACCTCTGAGGTTGAACTTTCATTCGTTTTCCAGGTAAGGGTAGCGCTTGCTCTAGTCAAATTTGTAACTTTTACACTAGAAATCTTTGGAGCTGTTTTGTCCTTTGGCTTTGGCTTTGGTGGAGGTGGTGCTTCAGAAAAGCTATAAGTACCACCACTGCCTCCAGAATAAATACTTTGGTTTGTACTGCTACTTACTACTGTGGAACCACCAGCAAAACCAACGGTTGCAGATCCGGAACTAGGTTTAGCCCTGAAGCTTACCGTAGCTACTAAAAGGTCTCCTGACTTAGCTGAGATTGTCCCCCGACCAATTTTAACAGACCCACTACCTCCAGAACCTTCAGCAGTAATCTCAAAAGAAGTACCACCCGTACCGATACCTAAGAAATCTAGTTTATCTGCAGGATATGTGAGATTTGCTTGAACTGCATTTACCTTTGTACCACCCGTACTGGCCCGCACTGATACAGAAAAGGTTGAACCTCCGTTAACACTTGTTGAGCCTGGTGAAAGATAAAGGCTAGCCCCAGCATGAACTGGTTTGATCCCAATAAAGGAGAAAACTCCAAGTACTAAAGCGAATATAAGAAATCTGGACAGTAATTTCTTCATTTTATATATCTACAGTAATTATCCATCAATAATCACCCCAATGTCAACCTAGCGACCCCACCTAGAAAGAAGGATGGAAAGATCGAATATATCTACTCTTCCGGAATTATTTATGTCTGCAGTTCCATTTGTGCTTCTCCATCGAGTAAGTAAAATACTCAAATCAAATATATTTATTCTGCTGTCAGCGTTTAGATCTCCTGACTTTATAGGCGCACCGGTACCCGGTGTTGTAACTTTTACCGTAGTGGACTTCGCAGAAACATTGCCAGATGCATCATAGGCTCGTACATAATAGTAGTACGTTCTACCAGCTCTAATTGATTTATCATAATACCTCGTCCCGGAAACTCTTTTTATCAACGTATTATTTCGATATATTCTGTACCCAACAACGCCAACGTTATCAGAAGAAGCATACCAAGCAAGATTAATTTGCGGGCCAGAAGCTATTTTAGCTCGAAGTCCCAAAGGTCTAGTAGGTACAGATTTGTCACGAATTGTTACACTCACTTCCTGCGATTTTGCTGATTCATTTCCCTTCACGTCATAAGCTGAAACCCGATACCGATAAGTTCTACCAAACACACGGCCGCTGTCGTAAATAGTCCTGTATGAAGTATTCCGAGCTAATACTCCATCCCGATATACCTTGTATCCAGACACGCCGGTATTATCGGCTGATGCACTCCAAGAAATTCTCGCGTAGGTTTGGAGATACTGTATTCCCTTTACATTGGTTGGAACTGAAGGTGCCTGAGAATCATTATTGGCAACCGTCACTGAAACTGGAGAAGAACTCACTATATGACCACCGGTATCGTATACCTTTGCTACAAGAGTACGCGAACCATCGGCTACATTGGTGGTATCCCAAATGTACCTATATGTTGTTGAATAATATAGTGCGAAAGTCCCAACCAGTGATCCATCAACGTTAAGTTCCACTTTAGATACTCCAAGGTCATCTGTAGCAACCGAATAGACATAGCTAGTCCCTGCTATAACGTCACCATTTCTTGGTGAAGAAATATAGACAGTTGGATCATCATCTTGATTATCAATTTGGACATCTTGAACTTGAAATTGGTATTTCTCCCCAGAAGTATCGGTAGCCGTGATTCGGATAATATAGGCACCGTCACTTACTATTGTGGTGTCAACGGTAGCTAATAGACCGTTATTTACCTGACTACTGGAACTTGCCAACTGAGTCCAACTCGTAGGTAATCTCCCTTTACCTGCCTCTATTGTGTAGCTTGCGAAATTCGGCCCAGGAACACCTCCGTAAATTTGATAATTTGCACCAACGATAGTTACTCGGCTACTTGGGGTGGTAATAATAGGAGCCAGAGGCCGGGTTGCAGCAAGAGACATAGAAGCAGCGGCATCAATTCGTCCGTAACCAAAGTATCGATCTTTCCCAACTGTTCCAAGATCAGTCGCCCCATGTCTAATTATTTGGCGTATTTCTTCATTTTTGAGAGATGGTTTTTCGGCCCAAAGAAGGGCGGCTAACCCGGCAACGTGTGGTGTCGCCATACTGGTTCCTGAGACACGGCAATACTTCGAACCAACAGTTCTACTAGCAGTACACATCGGGTTTACGGTTGCTCTGGTTGAAAGAATATCTACTCCGGGTGCAGCTACATCTATATCCTCTCCCCAATTTGAAAATGAAGCTTTCCTATCATAAGCATCAGTTGCAGCTATAGACATCGCTCTATCTGCTGAGGAAGGAGAATGGTTTAGGGCATCTCCATTGTTATTCCCAGCAGCCGCCACCATCACCATACCTCCATCATGTTCATACTTCACAGCATCATCCATTGCCTCAGAATTACATAGGCAACCCCAACTGTTGGATGAGACTTTTGCGCCCATATCGGCGGCATATTCAAGAGCGGCAATCCCATCTGACAGGTAACCACTCCCACCAGCACCGAGGAACTTCAAAGCCATAATTTTGCTAGTCCAGTTTACTCCCACCACTCCTTTTGCATTATTACCAACGGCGGCAATCGTCCCGGCTACGTGAGTACCATGGCCATGATCGTCCATGGGGTTTTTGTCGTCATTGTAAAAATCCCAACCGTAATAGTCATCTATATAACCATTGCTATCATCATCAACACCGTTATTCGGCGTCTCAGCTGAGTTAACCCACATATTGGCCGTTAAATCTTCGTGGTTTCGATCCACTCCAGTGTCAATATCAGCAACAATAACTGATTCTGATCCTGTTGTTTGGTCCCAAACTGGCGCGAGATTAATTTTCTTCATACCCCATAAATCAGGGTATGCTTGACCCCAAGATCCGGTAGAAGAATAATATGGATCATTTGGAACGGCCATAATCTCCACTCTAAAATCTGGTTCTACAGCCTCAACATTTGGATCTTTCTTAAATTCAGATATAGCCTCTTGCACAAACGAAGAATTAGGATCGTCGGATTTAATTTCTCCCGTCTCCTCATTAAACTCTCCTTCTACACTCTTCACCTCTCCGGGAAGTTTCACCTCGTACCAATCAAGAATCTCCTTATTTTTCTTAGTCTTTTTACTTTCAGGGATCACCTCCTCAAATTCCTCAACCTCAAGTCTTTTATTTATCTTTTCAAGGCTTTTGACCCCTATTTTCTCTGGTTTAGCATCTTTCTTTATATTCTTTTTGGTGGAATCCTTCAATTTAACCAAAAGTTTGTTGGAAGCAAATTCAGCCTTACCCGCTGCCTTAACCACAGTTTCATCACTTGATGCATAGCTTAATTGCTCGCTACTTTGTCCTGCCAAAAGAACCAGTAAAGGAACTGTTGCTAGAATAACGAATGTGGTAACTATATAAGGAAGGTCTCCTAAACCATAAGGTGGGTTGATTGTTTTGCGGTACTTTCTAACTACGTGTTTGGCTTCTTCCATGGACAGCTATACTAACTACTAATTATCCACCAATTTATCTCTCATGTCAAAACTGACTTTCACGTTAAACTACTTCTCAAAACCAAAAGATGTTAAAATATTATTAATGCTCAATCAGCCTAAGTTTTTAGTTTCGTTTGGGATAATATTAATTAATGGGTTGTTTATAACATGGTATGTTGTAGTCAACGCCGAGACCTTCACTTCTGGATTTAGTCTACCCACCTGGATTATTTATATCCCAGTTTCACTATTCTTCTTCGTACTTTTATGGCTTGGTTTCAAAGCAGCAAGAAAAGAAACCGCCAAGATTAAATTCGACGACATACGAAAACAACATTTAAATAACTACAAAGAAGGTTTTAAACGTTTTTTTTCTGATTTTGGACATTACCCAAAATCTAATATCGATGAGAGTTATAATGCTAAATATATTAGGATCCCCAAGGAATGGGATCTTTTTCAATTCCCAAACCACGAGAAGATGTGGAAGTATGTACCAAATTGGCCTCTACTTGACCCAAGCTTTGATGTCAAAAACCCTGACAAATCCAGCTACTACCTATATAAGGTCTCTCCTGATGCCAAGCATTTTGCCTTGTATGCTAATTTAGATAATTTAGAAGATAAAGATGTAAAAGACTACAATTCGGTTGATAACATCGATTCTAATTTAAGCGCTTATAATTACAAGGTTGGACAGTAATCTTGTGGTGTAAAAGTATAATCAGTACCTAACTTCGAATAAAACCTCACTACCCACCAGCTACTCAAACTAGCTTCCCCACCTAGAAAGGAGAATTGAAAGGTCAAAGATATTTACTTTTCCAGAGTTATTTAGATCTGCCAGCTTACTAGTTGTATTATACCGAGTCAGAAGAATACTCAAGTCAAAGATATTTACTTTCCCATCGCTATTTAGATCTCCCAACTTTCCTTGAGGGGTTCCTGAAGAAGGTGGTTTTGGTGTAGTTACTTTAACTATGCTAGATCTATTCGATATATTCCCGGCCGCATCATAGGCCTTTACGTAGTATGAGTAGGTTTTCGCCGCCTTAACTGCCTTATCATAATACTTATTTCCGGTAACTTTTTTGATTAAGGATCCGTTTCGGTAGATTCGATACCCGGTAACTCCAACGTTATCCGTACTTACACTCCAGGAAAGATCGACTCTTGTGGTAGATACAACTTTAGCCTTAAGATTAGCTGGTGCTGAAGGTTTAGCTTGGTCCTTAACAGCTACCGTGATTGGTGTTGACTTGTCGGATTCGTTACTACTTAAATCATAAGCGGAAACCTCGTATTTGTAAGTACCTCCAAGAGACACTGTATTATCCACATAAGAAGTAGTGCTAGGAGAAGCCAATAGACTCCCGTTTCTGTAAACCTTATAACCAGAAACGAGAACATTGTCTGTACTCGCACTCCAAGTAAGATCTACTCTTGAAATAGATTTGACTGCAGCCGAAAGATTGGTCGGGATAGAAGGCTTTTGGGTGTCGTTATTTGACACAATCGCCCAAATTGTATGGTTAGCTGACTTTCCAGCATCATCATAGGCTACCGCTGAAAGCAGGTGCCAGGCATTTGTATCTTGGGTTGTATCCCACGTATAAGTATACGGCGCGGTTGTGTCCGTCTCTCTTATAGTTCCTTCGACTACAAACTCTACCTTAGTGACTCCTACATCATCTGTAGCGTCTGCTGTTACCGTAATAGTCCCGGATACTACTTCCTGATGACCTGGATAAGTAATTGCTACTGTAGGGTCCTCCAGATCGTTGGAAACAACGTAGGTCGATGTATCTTGTCCACTGTAGGCTAATTCACTTTGATTAGTAGCGGAAACTGTAACATCGTAAAAATCCTCAGCTGCACTTACCGAGGAGGTTACATTCAAACTTGTTGAATCATTCTGTCCAGGATTAAGTGTAAGTTGACTTGATCCAAAATTCGAACTCCAACCAGCTGGGATTTGGGAAACTAAAGAAAAGGCAGATGAGTCGCATCCTGCACTATCATTGTTTGTAACACTAACCGTAAAGGCTTTTGTCGAACCAGGGTAAGCCATAACTTGGGCTGGTGATAAAGTAACACTTGGATTGGCCCTTGTACAGGGCGGGTCTGAATCAAAATTAACTTGAACATCAAGCCTTGTAGAAGTCTTGTTTGTAGTTTTAATTGTCACTCCAGCATCTGAGTCTGAAAATGTTTGTCCTACGGTGAGGGCACTATCTGTTCTTGATGAGGTTGTTGGGGTGGTATCGATCAGATGAGTGTCTCCAGTACTAACTAAAAAAGGAGCATAATGCACCAGAGCACCTTCATAGACATTTCCGGACAAATTATTGTCAAAACCAGTTTGCTGTCTATATTCCAAGTAATGCCAGGTAATAGGATTCCCCGAACCATCAAAACCCTTCGGCACCTTTATAATCTTTGGACCTGAAGTTGCTGTCTCAAAAGGCTCTACTGAATAGTTTCCACTACTACTAACCGTAATTATGTTGGAGGGATCAAACCAAGAAAATTGCTCTTTGTGATACCCATTAAAATGGCCGGCCTTAATATTGCCCATTATGTCGTAAGGATCAGCATATGCAACAGAAGAGCAGCTACTGCTAATAGCTTTGGATCCACACTCTAGAGCATTAGCATGCCAAACACCAAAACCGTGGCCAATCTCATGACCGACAACTTGAAGATTAAAATAGCTGTCGATGATCCAAGCGGCTCGAACTTGAACCCAACCATCCCCAGTACTTACATTTATTTTCCCAATATACGCCAGTCCTGCCCAACCACAGGGCCCAGGATGGGCAATCACTATCTGGTCATAATTTTGAAAGTTGATATCAGCATCGGAAGCCTTTACAGCCTCTGCAAGGACTGTTAATTGCGAACAAGTTCTGTTTATTGGCAAAGTATACCAACCGAAAACATCGCCGCTATGAGAAACTTTATTGTAGGATGATTCCTGATAATAATTGTTTACCGAATTTGAATTTGTGAACATTACTCCTCGTGCTGCCGCAGGAGTAAACTTCTGGCTAGTGTCGTTTTGAAAATTTACTAAAATTACAACGTTTTTCTGCGGTCCAGTGGTATCTGAAGCAGCGAGTAATTTGGAATTCTTCTTAACATCAGAATCCAAAACTATCTTCTCCCCAACGGCAACTCCAGAAACTTCAACGTTAGTGCCTGATGGGTACTCGGGAAATTTGTCTTCAGAGTGAAGCGAAAATCTCTTCTTTTTTGTTTTGAGAAAATATTTTAGCTCTCCTTTGTTGTTTTCAAAATCATCTATTTGTAAAACCTCCAAAGACCCTGTTAATTTGACCTTTTCCTCGATACTACTTTGTACTTTCTTTGGTAAATTATCCTTCACTTTATCTGGATAGGCTACTCTCAGTACTTTGGCTGGATTCTCTTCAGCGATTGAAGACAAACGCTCCTTTCTACTTTTTGCAATATCCTCCATCTGACTCAATATCTTTTGCTTCTTTACTTTACTAGCATCATCAAGATCAGAGTTTAAATCTAGTAGTTTAAGTGTCTGTTTTTCGATTATCTCTCCGTTTAAAGGGGTGGTAGCCTTTGCTTGTGGAGCCACTTCCTCTGCTCTTAGGGTCATTAAACTAACTAAAGGAATGGATAGAAGAATTAACAATGTGCCTAAAATAATCGGGATATCTTTTCTACCATAAGGAGGGTTTAGATTTCTGCGATATTTTCTAACTACACGCTTGGCAGTTTCCATAGGTAGGTAATTTAATTATCTACAAACTAAAGCAAGATGTCAAAGCAGTATACCAATCTATCTTTACTCTCCAAGAAACCTCATTTTTCTACGACAATCGTTCCCTTTAATTTCAAAGGATTAAGATGGTCATGATAGGTCCACTTACCTACCCTATCAAAAAAGAATGAATATGTTTGTCCTTTTTGCATCTTGGTTTGAGAATCAAACCCAGGCAAAGCATTGTGCGAAGGGTGCGGATCGGAAGCTGGTCGGTGAGCTTTTTTATCCAGGTTGGTAAAGGTAACTAAAGTGCCTTTCTTTACTAATAAAGTAGCCGGTACAAATCCTTTGGCAGTTATTTCTATACTGGCCGTATTTTCTACCAAAACTGTCTTGGCAGTTGGTTTGGCCGGCGTTTCTTTCTCTTCCTTAACCAGAAAGGATAAACCGCTACCAACCACAATAAACCCCATTATTAGTAAACCGATCACTAGTGACTGAATACTTTCTTTATCCATATCTATCTATTCCTTCCTCCTTTTTTACCCTTTGGTGTAAGGGAGAAATCCAGGGTTTTGGTAGTACTTGCGGTTATGGTGGCTTGCTTCTTTTGGGAGGCATATCCAGATATCTTTGCTTCTATATCATAGTCCCCCGGATTCAAGGTAACCGCATAGACACCAGAACTATTAGAAGTAGCCGTAGTTACCAACCCTTTCTTACCTTTACTTCCAGCTTTCTTAATTGTAACTAAGGCTCCAACAACAGGATCACCCGTGTTTGCATTGGTTACTGTCCCTACTAAAGTACCTACCTGTGGTACTGCCTGGGTGGTAGCTGAGGCTGGGTTAGAAGGCCCTGATACATTCCCGGCCACATCGCGAGCCTTAACATAGTATTCATAGGTAACTGAAGGTGAAAGTCCACTATTTCCATAGCTGGTGGTAGAAACAGTGGCAATTCGGATACTGTTCCGATACACTTCATAATCGACTACCCCAACATTGTCTGAACTTGCATTCCAGGAAAGATTAATCTGACTGTTACTAACAGCAGTGGCCGATACCCCGGTTGGTACAGTTGGGGCTTGGGTATCTGGTACTGAAGGTGTAGTCACGGTAGCTGTGTTTGATGGTGGGGACAGATTACCAGCTGCATCAGTAGCTATTACCTGGTAACTGTAGGCCGTAGATGGACTAGCCGTGGTATCTGAATACGAAGTACTGGAGGTCACATTGGCAATAGTTACTCCATCTCTAACTACCCAATATCCAGTCACGCCCACATTGTCAGTAGAAGCTGTCCAAGAAAGATCTACCTTATTATGTGCGGTGGCCGTCGCTGATAAGTTAGTTGAAGTAGATGGTGGCTCTATGTCTCCATTAGCCACCGTAACGCTGACTTCGTTTGACCCAACGTTGGCAGCTGCATCATAGGCTTGGGCCTTAATCGTATAGCTTCCATCACTAGCAGTAGTACTACCCCAGCTGTATGAATACGGAGAGGAAATGTCCATAGATTTAAGAACCCCATCCACGTAAAATTCCACTTTAGTTACACCTACGTTGTCTGATGCAGTAGCTGTCATATTAACTGTTCCTGAAACTATTGTTCCGTTGGCTGGAGATGTAATAGAAACTAAAGGATTTGTATTATCACCTTGAACCTGCTTCTCCCATCCAAAATTAATCCTAGCCGCAGCTCCACCCTCAAACCATTCTACTTTTATTGGTGTGTAACCATTCAATGATATTGGACTTGTTTGACTCGGCGGTGGTTGGGTTACCCATCTATCAATCTCATAAGTTCCATCGTTACCAATATCCACTCTTACGCCATCATCACTTTTAACCTTAAACACGTAGTCTCCTTGGGAAAAGTTAATATTTCCTCGCCAAACAGCAGAAAAAATATCCCTTTGGCCCCAATCACTTCTTAAGAAAGCATAATCATAGTAAACGGGTGTAGATCTTTCCGGAACTGGAGACGCTAAACTTTTCTCATCTCTCTGACCAATGAAAATACCCGTAGACGGATTCGTGCCATCAAACCAACAACCGTGGAATTTGTCATTTGGAAAGGAAGTATTGCAGCTATCTCCTGCATAAGCTTGAGGTAAAGGTCCTTTGTAGGCAAGGACCTTTCCACGATTCAAATCCGCAACATAAAGATTATCACTCTCATCAAAAGCAGTTGAAAAAGCCATCGAGTAGTAATCATTCAAAAAGTAATCAGGCTCTGTGGTTTCCGATAGTGGGTCGTTGTAAACCGCTGGAAACCAACCGCCTCTTGGGTTTGCATCATGGTATGGATTAAAGCCGATAACCATTCTATTCTGAGAATCAAAGGCAGGCTCCCAAGTAGCAATATTTGGAAAGATCTTTGAGGCAGCCGGAGCAAATATCATTTCTGCATTATTCGTCGGGAAAAGATTCTCCTTAAATACTAAAAACCGCTTATTACCAGTATTTTCCAACGCATGATCTGAAACGTACAAATTCCCATAATTATCAAATGATAAAGAACTTGGCTTACACAAAGTTGTGTTATTCTTCATACCACCACGGTTGCACAAGACACCACTGCTAGTCGTCTGCCCCAGAATTGCATCAACAACAGGACTCTCCAACAGTGGGTTTTTAATACGAAAAACGCGATTAGTATCTCTTTGGCTAACCCAAAGGTAGCTACCATCACTCGATGGTGCTAATCCCCATCCAATTTTATTTAAATCAATACTTCCCCCATCAAGTGTCGGGATTGAACCCTCTAAAACTTTGATTGGTGTCTCACCTGTAGTCAAAGGTAGCTGATATACCAAAATACGGTTAGGAACCCCACCAGCGAGATTTCCCTTGACCCATAAATGGTTGTTGCCAGCCTTAATAGCCATACAGCAGGATTTATCCCGTTTATCAAAACCGTCTATCACTGTATTGGAAAATCCTGAAAGATAGCCGTCTGCCGGACTACCGTTTGACAGATTTGCTGGGTTAGGATTATTCCAAAACAGTACCCTACCGTTTTCCTCTGAAACAACCAATTGGTTTCCGGCCACCTCAACTCCAGTTACGGCCTGACCAAACTCCTTACTATTAACATTATTCTTGGGTAAGTGATTATTAAAAAGCCTTCGAGAAGGCTGGGTGGTAGAACCACCTTTTTCAAAAAGAATTATATCATCGCTGTAATTTCCTATCCCAAGAGCAACTAAGATGTTTCCAGAAGAATCAATACCGACTGAACCAGATGCATCTCCAAGCACATTACCGTTTCCTTCCCAACCAACTTTTCGTCTAATTGTTTTAGTAGTTTCATCCCAAAGTTCTAATGTTTGGTTTTGTTGGTTAACTATCCAAACTGCTTCGGGTTCAGTTGGATCAATATCGATCCCACTCGGAGATTTCAGCCCAGAAGCAAAAATCTCCCCCACCATACCATTTGTAAATGGCGGCTTAAATCTAAGGACTCGACCGTTTTTGTGCTCAACCACATACACCCAACCTTGACTATTTACCCGAACGCAACATGGATCTGACATTTGGTTAAGGTTAGTACCTCGGCTTCTTGAATTAAAATCAGACTGCCCAAGTACTAAATCAGCTGTCTTAGATCCAGGTGGGAAACGAAGGGTGCGATTGTTTCCACTATCAACAACCCACAAATTGCCGTTTGCTTCTATGTCTACTCCTGCAGTCCAGTTATTCGAATCACCCCAAGTAAAACAAAGGCTGGTGGCGTCAGGATTGCCTTTTCCTTTATTACAATCATTCTTTCTGTAATTGTCTTGCCCCCAAACATCATCCGCTAGAGTATCAGTGGTAAAAGGGCTAACGTATTTCAAAATTCTGTTATTAAAAAAATCCGGAACATATAGATTACCGCTGCCATCTACCACCATGCTCGCACCAGAACCACCTTCAGTAATACTGAGCTGGGATTCTTTTTCCCCACATAGAGTGTCTCTCCCTGCAGGTGCTCTTACTGGATAATTCTGAAATCCGGAATCACCGTTGCAAGCTGAACTATTCATTGAGGGCTGACCAATAACTAAATCGGCTGAGCAAGTCCCCAAGTTATAACAATTTTCAAGATCAAGTCCTAAAATTCGATTATTTCCAGCATCAAAAATATATAACTTCTCTTGAGCGGTAGTTCTGTCAACAATCACACCATGAGGGAGCCATAATTTGTCAGAAACAGTTTGGTATGGATTAACCTCAGAAAAATTCAATTGCCCCAAGATTACATCTGCCCACATATCTCCTGAGGATCCTCTTGGTACTATATTATCAACCGTTTCGGTCCTACCTACTGGCTCTCTAATCTGTAAAGCTAGAATCACTGTCAAAGGAATAGCTAGAAGGATAAATATTGTACCTAGAATGGTTGGGATATCTTTTTTACCGTAAGGAGGGTTTAGATTATTGCGGTACTTTCTAACTACACGCTTAACATTTTCCATAGGCAGATAGCTTAATTATCATCTATTAGTTTCCGCCGTGTCAAATTTATTTGATTTTGAAGTACCACTTTAGGATCTCTTTCGTAGCAGGGGCGGATACTTCGGAGCCATGACCGGCATGCTCAGCCATTACAGTAACCACAATTTCTGGTTTATCATAAGGTGCGTATGCTGTATACCAGGCATGAGGTTTTTTCGTACCAGACTCAGATGTACCAGTTTTTCCGGCAGATTTAATTTTAAAGGAATTAAAGAGGTAGGAAACATTGCCATTCCCATGAGTATTCCCGTACATTCCCGCTCTAACTGTACTAATAGTTTCCTCTGATAAGAAGTTTGACCTGATCACTTCTGCATTATCTACTTTCAAAACAGTTGGTTTAATTATCTTTCCTCCGTTTGCATAAGCTGAAGTTACAATTGATAGCTGAAGAGGTGAAGCCAACAGGTCTCCTTGACCAATAGCGAGGTTCAAAGTCTCGCCTGGAAACCAAACTTCGCCTTTAGTATCCAATTTCCATTGCTCAGTCGGTACCAAACCCGTTGTTTCAGAAGGCAGGTTGATACCTGTAGTTGATCCAAAAGAGAATTTTTTTGCCATATCCTGAATAGCCCTCTCTCCTATTCTTTGTCCAAGCTTAAAGAAGAAGGTATCGTTGGATCTGGCAATTGCTCTAACAACGTTGATCGCTCCTTCCTTCTCTCCATGATCAAGCCATAACCAATTGTTAAATACTTGATCTCCAAGTTTGACAAAACCGGTATCAACTATCAAAGTCTCAGAGTTAATATTTCCCGACTCCAAGCCAGCAGCAGCGGTTACCAACTTAAATGTAGAACCTGGAGGATATGAAGCGCCAATTGCTCTATTTAGTAACGGCTTGTCCTTGTCGTTAGTTAAACTACTATATTTCTTTTGAGTTAACCCTTCCTCAAAAATATTATTGTCAAAATAAGGGTAGGAGACCAAAGCTAGTATTTCGCCGGTGTATGGATTCGATACCAAAGCTGATCCTGCCCTAGACCCTGAATTTTTCAACCACTTTCTCAAAGTGGTGGATACTTTTTCTTGAAGATCTGCATCAATGCTTAAGGTAATGTCATTCCCGGCGATTGGTCTGGTGGTAACCAAACTACCTTGTTTTTTTCCCAAAGCATCTACTTTTATCAAATCATAACCATTTGCTCCACGAAGAATATCCTCAAACGATTTTTCCACCCCAGCTCTTCCAACTCTATCACCAAGTTGATGAGGTGTGTTGTAAGGATTTTCGAGCTCATCCTCAGACACTTCGCTCGTATATCCAATAAGGTGAGCCAAAGTCTCAGCATACGGATACTCTCTTCTTGGATTAACTTCAACCTCAACTCCAGGCATTTCCTTAGTTTCCAGATTAAGAGCTATCTCATGGGAAATATTACTCTTGATTATAATTGAATCCCCAGTTTCTTGTTTTAAGCTATCTTTGATCTCAGATACCGAAAGTTCCAATATCTGTGATAGCTTCTTAATTACTTCCTCTTCGTCTTCTTCAGGAAGCGAATTTGTATCTAAGGCAACATTGAAAGCGGGTGTGTTTCTAGCTAGAACCTTACCATTACGATCATACACAACCCCTCTTGGTGCATAAGCAATTCTTACCTTATAACGATTATCTTCCGCTTTACCAAGAAAACTATCGCCCTCAATTATCTGAAGCTCAAAAGAACGAACCAACAAGGCTGTGAGAGCCAAAGCAAAAAAAATGTAAACGAGAGCTACTCGCCACCTTGAAACCTTAGTTACGGAAGTACCAGAACTTGATTCAAATAAACCTTTCCCTACCCATTTATCTGCTCTATCTAACCTATCTTTTGATGGAAGAGATCCTCTACTCTTATTTTTCTCAATGTTTTCACCAAAAAGTACCCCTGGAAAAAATTTTCGCTTCATAATAGTTTAGTGTAGACAAGCAGTTCAAACCTCATCAATACCTCCCAAAAAAACAAGATAACTACAAACGGTACTATCCTATTTATTTTATTGCTTGGTAAAACCCTTCTTAGGCTTAAGAAAAGAATCATCGATAACGAAAAACTGACTAACGTAAGACCGAAACCAAGGTTCCCGAAAATGCTAACCAGGACACTACCCATCACTAAGAAAACAAGAAAAGATTTGTTATCATCTTTGTGAACTAGAAACAAAATAAACAAAAGAGTGAAATTTATTGGCAAAAATAACACCTGCAAAAAGGAGCAAACTATTAAAGTAAGTGCTTGTAAGACAATTTTCATTTATCACCAATTATAAAAACAGTTGACAACTCTTCCAGAGACACCAAGGGGTCAATAGTTGCTTTCTGAAATAATTCTTTCTCAATTTTTTTTACTTCACTAATCTTTCCCAAAACAAAACCTTCAGTATACCCTCCTTCTCCTGTAGTCAAAATTAAATCCCCAACATTTAAGTTCCTGCCTTGAACTACTTCGGTCAGTTCTATTTCTGCACCGAATTGCCCCACGGTAACCCCTCGAACTTTTTTACTGGTTATTGATGGTATTCTGGAATCTGGGTCTGAAATAAGCTGTACTGAACTTGACATTGGGGTAACTTCGTATATTTGCCCAATCAGAATATTTTTGAGCACTACCAGAAAACCTTTCTTCACCCCATTCACCTCACCTTTGTCTAGTAAAAGCATTTTTTTAGATGCCAGAGGAGAAAAACCAATTGTCTTAGCCGCGATTAAGTTTCTGGGTTTTTGGGAAGATATACCAAGTTGTTCTCTTAAAACTTCATTTTCCGCAGCAAACTCCGCCAATCTTTGATTATCGGCGGTGAGAAGAGCATTTTCCTCTGTTAACTGTATATTCTGAGATCTAAGCCTACCAATTTCGCCTACTGTGACAGCAATATTATTCACACTGCGTCGTGCTTGAAAAAACGCAGCTTGGACTGGTATTGTAACCTGTTGAATTCCGCTTTTTACAGGTTTCAAGGCGTCAAAACTCTCAAAAACAGCCAAAACCAACCCTACTCCTACTATTATGAGAAGAATCTTGTACTGGGATTTCTTTAGACCATTCTGCCTCACGTTACTCCAGATGTTACTTTCACTTTCTCAAGTAAATCTACATCTTCAATTACTCGTCCTGCACCCCGAACCACTGTAGTAAGTGGGTCTGGGGTAATAAATGTAGGTATTCTTGCTTCCTTTGAGACAAGCTCAGGAAGACCTGTAAGTAAACTACCACCACCGGTAAGATGGATGCCCCTCTCAAAAATATCAGCAACAAGTTCCGGCGGAGTATCTTCAATAGTATCCTTAATTGTTTCTACGATAGTACGAGTAGTATTACTCAGAGCTTCTCTAAGTTCTCCAGAACTCAGCATAACTGTCGCAGGCAGACCTGTTGTCAAATCTCGACCACGCAACGGTACTTTAACTTCTTCTTTTGTTGGGAAGGCCGACCCTGCTTCAATTTTTATTTCTTCGGCTGTCCTTTCGCCTATTAACAGATTGTACCTAGCCCTAGCATAGCTTGCAATATCCTGATCCATCTCATCTCCAGCAATTCTAATTGAGCGGTTAATTACTATCCCTCCCAAAGAAATTATCGCTATTTCGGTTGTGCCGCCTCCAATATCAACTATAACGTTACCGGCCGGTTCTTCGATTGGAAGTTCGGCTCCTATTGCTGCTGCCATTGGTTCTTCTATTAAAAATACACTGCGAGCACCGGCATTCAAAACCGCCTCCTGAACGGCCCTTCTTTCAACCTCAGTCACCCCTGAAGGGATACCAATCACGACACGCGGCCGAGGAATTTTTGGTACATTGCCTTGCCAGCCCCGATGAACCTTATGAATAAAATGTTTCAGTATCTCCTCAGCTGCTTCGAGATCATTTATCACCCCATCCTTCAGAGGCCGAGCCGCTACGATCAAGGCTGGAGTTTTACCAATCATTCTCTTTGCTTCCGAACCGATTGCATAAACTTGTTTGGTTTTCTTGTGTTGGGAAATAACGGTCGGCTCGCGGATCACAATCCCCTTACCACGAACCAAAACCAAGGTGTTGGCAGTTCCAAGATCTATGGCAATATCATGAGAAAAAGTTCCAAATAATTGATCAATGATAAACACCTGCTGTCCTCCAATTAACCTCAGTTTAACATCGAAAAACACCCCCTGCAACAAGAAGATTTTTAGTAGGTCTAACGGTACTTTAATGGGAATAAAGGCAATCAAAGTGAGAACCTGGTGAGGTAAAGCAACCGTCACTTTTACCCTACCAATGGTTTCCCTTGACCTTTCAGCCTAGAACTGCGTCAAGCCGATGCGCCAAGTCTGTCCTAGGCCGAAAGCCGATGACTTGACTCACAGGCTGCCGTCCTTGAAGATAATCAGTGTCGGAATGCTGCGAATTCCATACTTAACTGTCGTGTTGGGATTGTCGTCTGTATTCAGACGAACAAACCCCACTTTGCCTAGGTATTCGTCAGCAAGCTCTCTAACGAGGGGGGGGGGCAACCATCCGGCAAGGACCGCACCATGGCGCCCAAAATTCGACCAGAACAGATTTGTCCGCAGTCAGCACTTCCAAACCGAAAGTTGTATCCGTAACCCTTCTTACCACTCCCATAATTCCTCCTTAAACCAACTGAGACGGAAATCTTCCTGTTTCGCCGTATTATACCAGACAACCTCATGTGTTAATATACCTGTGATGAATCTAGGCAAGACCGCAGATTACGTTATAGAATACTCTTTTTACCTTATTGTATTCCTCGTCCCACTTATTTGGCTTCCGGTCAACTATGAACTTTTTGAGTTTAATAAAATGACTCTTACTTATATTTTAGCCACAGTAATATTTGGCGCGTGGCTTTTTAAAGCTCTATCTGAGCGTAAGCTATATATTAAAAAAACGCCGCTTGATTTGATCTTACTTCTATTTCTAATTGGAAATATCCTGGCCACCATCTTTTCCATGGACTGGCACATGTCCCTTTTTGGGTATTACTCGCGCTTCAATGGCGGATTAATTTCAACAACTACATATATTTTCCTGTACTACGCCTTAGTCACCCATTTTAACAGGCAGAAAACAATCCGTTTGCTCATAATCGGCTTTGCCTCAAGTGTCGTAGTAGCAATATACGCGATCCTACAACACCCAAACCCAATATTTAGAGATGCGAATGGTAGCTTTCGAGGAATAGATGCTGGCTATTGGGTCCAAAATGCCGAAAGGCGTGCTTTTTCTACCCTCGGTCAACCAAATTGGCTAGCTGCCTATCTCACCATATTTTTCTTCATAGGCACTTCATTTCTTTTGTTCTTTCAAAAGCTTTGGCAAAAGATCGCAATACTAGCTTCACTTTTGCTTATCTTCCTTGGTTTTACCTTTGCCTATTCACGAGGAGGAACTTTCGGTTTTGCATTTGGAGCTTTGGTATTTATCTTTTTCCTGTTTGTCAAAAGACCAACCCTTTGGGAAAAGATTAAGAGAAAAATATTCTTCCTAAAACAAAGCATTCAATTTCCAAAACTTGGTAGAAATTGGCTCTGGCTCACCGCACTGTTACTGATTATTTTAAGTGTAAATATATTTTTCGGAGATGCTTTCCAAGAGAGGGGTATTTCAGTAGATATTGAAGCTCTATCAATTACCCAGCTTGAAATTGAAGGTAAGGAAACCGGACAAATCAGACTTATTGTTTGGAAGGGAGCTTTTGATATATTCAAAAACAAACCTATTTTCGGATCAGGAGTTGAGACTTTCGCCCTTTCCTACTATCAATACCGTCCCGCAGAGCATAACAAAACGACAGAGTGGGACTTCCTTTATAATAAAGCTCACAATGAATACCTGAATTACCTATCAACCACAGGAGTAGTTGGCACTCTACCTTACCTTGCGCTAATAGTACTCTTTTCTCTCTTCACAATCCGCCGGCTTTATACAGAAGCTGCAGACGAGAGGCGCTTTTTGACAATCGGCCTTTTTGCTGCATACGTAAGTTACCTAGTCCAAAATATTTTTGGATTCTCAGTAGTAATAATCGCCATTTTGTTTTTCCTAATACCTGGGCTTTTCTTTGCTTTGGTCGACGATGGTAATAACAAGTTTAGAATAATATTATCCGAAAGATATTTCCATTTCACAAAATCTGGGTTTTGGAACAAGGCTACCCACGGATTAGTCATAATTCTGACTCTGGCATTATTACTTACCACTGTTAACTCCTGGATAGCAGATGCCTACTTTCAAAAGGGGGTTGGTGGGGAAACTGGTAATGATGTTTATTCAAATCTCCAAAGCGCAGTCAAACTGAGGCCAGATGAGCCTCTATTTCTCTCCGAACTTGCGGTTGCCGAAGCAAATCTAGCTTCTCAGGTAGAAGATAGTGAATTTGCAAAGGAACTTGAGAGAGATTCTCTAAATCACATTGACAGAGCTAGCTCAATCAGTCCAAATAGTATAGGAATTTTGCGTAATAAACTTCGAGTCTATTTTGAATTAAACAACCTAGATGAAAAATACATACCCGAAGCAATAGACATTGCTGAAAAAGTATCCTCTCTCGCGCCAACAGATGCCAAAATTCATTACAACTTAAGTTTGTTCTATCTCCTCGAAGATACAAAGGAAAGTATCGACAAGTCAAACGAAGTACTCCTAAAAGTAATAGGCTGGAGACCAAAATACACTCAGGCTAGAAGACAACTTGCCGCCAATTACATCGAACAAAGTAAAAATAAAAAAGCGATAGAACAACTTGAGTACAACCTAAAGACTGATCCAGAAGATTACAAAAGTCTGAACCTACTTGAAAGTATAGAATAGTAATCGATTATATATATATCATAATATATACATGAGTATCAAAAGAAAAACTAATAGGACAAGATCTGTTGGTTTTGAGAAGCTTGGAAAAATCATAAAAAAAAGAGCCGGGGAAAAAGGTCCTGTTTATGCCAAATATGAGTTCCAAAATTACGGCATTTGGCTTTCCGAAGAGCTGCACGATAGGCGACACAAAACTCTTTATATAAAAATAGCCAAAGAAAAACCCCGCGGCCATCTTGAAGAAGCCAGAATCTTCGCCAAGGATTACAAAACAACTTCAGTAAATCGCGGTAAACTATTCATGTGGAAGCTTGGCGATCTTAAAAAGGAAGCCAAAAACAAGGAAAAACCAAAACGATAGTTTTTTTTTGTTATAATCTCCTCAACTATGATCTTACAAATCACCAATAATAAAGACCTAATCTGGAAGCAAAAATTTAAGAATGTAAACAAGATTGATTCCGATATCAGGAAGAAGGTGGCGGATATGAAGGAGACCTTGGAATTCACAGGTGGGGTTGGACTCGCCGCTCCTCAAGTGGGAATCCCTCTTCGGCTTTTCATTGCAAACTACGGTAAACTGAAAGGTGTTTTTATAAATCCTAAAATCACTAAAAGAGTAAGGATAACCAGTGAAGGGGAGGAAGGCTGCCTCTCCGTACCTGGTTTCAGAGGTTTAGTACACAGATCAGATGAGTTAACTCTCGACTATCTAGATCTAGATGAACGTCGGAAACAAGCAAAATTAACTGGTTTTTATGCTCGCATTATCCAGCACGAATTGGACCATCTAAAATCCGTATTCTATGTCGACAGAATTAGTGACAAGAAGAAGAAAATGGTACACTTTTCACCAATCAGGATCGTTTTCTTTGGCACTCCAGTGTTTGGATCGATAATCCTCAAAAGTATTATAGGACAAGGAGTTGTCGGTGAATACGAGATTCTTTTAACAGTCACCCAACCTGAAAGACCCTCTGGACGAGGCCAGGCTACTAAAGCATCCTCTACAAAAATAGTAGCTGAGCAATTTAGCATTCCAACCGTTGAACCGATAAATTTACGCAACAAGGAACTAGTAAAGCACCTTAAAGGTTTAAAACCTGATGTTTTCGTAGTCGCTTCATATGGTCAAATATTACCTAAAAACATCTTAAACATACCAAAATACGGTTCTCTAAACGTACATGCGTCACTCCTACCAAAATACCGCGGCGCCTCCCCTATCCAATCGGCAATCCTAAATAAGGAAAAACTCACGGGTGTAACCATAATGTTGATGAACGAAAAAATGGACGAAGGGGACATTTTAGCTCAGACAAAAGTGAAAATAGAGCCAAAAGAAACTGCCGAAGATCTTAGTTTAAGGTTGGCCAAAATAAGCTCCGAGCTTCTTCACCAAGCACTACATCTTTGGGTAAACAAACGTATCAAACCTCGCCGTCAGCAACCTACAAAGGCGACGTATACTAAAAGGTTAACCAAAGATACAGGTTGTATAGATTGGCAAAAACCACCGAAGAATTTAGATGTTATGATTCGAGCCTATTTCCCCTGGCCGGGAGTTTGGACAAATTATAATGGGAAGGTTTTGAAGTTGTTACCAGAAAGTAAAGTACAACTTGAAGGAAAATCTCCAATTACATTGAAGGATTTCAAACAAGGTCATAAAGATTTTAGCCTAGCTTTATGATTACACCTTGACTGTCTTTTTTTTAGATTCCTTAGTAACTGAAGGTTTGGAATGCAGAGTTTCAGCTTTACCTTCCTCAGTCTTCTTAGAAGCGGCTTTTTGAATAGCTTCAGAAAGGGTACCGGTTTTTTCTATCTTGTTAGAGGTTTGTACTTCTCCTGCTACACTTTTCTCTTGCACTATAGTAGCTTCCTTTTTGGTCAACCGAAGGCATTTAGTACAAAGCCGCATGCTTTGGCGTCTTCCTCTAATAGTCAAAGTGGTTTTGTGAAGATTAGGCCTACTTCTTTTTTTGGTGCGGCGGTGTGAATGAGAAACATTCATCCCTACCAACAAACCTTTTCCACAACGATCACAAACGTACATGATTATTTAATATGCTCCAAGTTACTTGTAACTTTCAGTTAATAACTGATAGACTATACCAGATTAGTCAAATAAATTGAACATGACGAATCTTCTACAAGCAAACGATCCACTGTCTATTTTTATCTCGATCAGTTTATTTCTGGGTACTCTTGCTATGCTTGTTAGTGTCCACGAATCGGCTCACGCCTGGATGGCAAACAAGCTTGGCGACCCAACAGCCAAGCACCAAGGTAGGGTTAGTCTAAACCCAATAGTCCACATCGACCCTATAGGAACGGTTATTTTACCTTTATTTATAATATTGTCCAATGTTGTACTCAACGCCCCCTTTCCTCTATTTGGTTGGGCAAAACCAACCCCTTTTAATCCTTGGAATCTACAAAACCCTAGACGAGATTCTGCCTTAATATCTCTTGCTGGTCCAGCGTCTAATTTTGTTATTGCTATTATAATTGCCATAATTTACAGGCTATTACCAATTTCTAATGAGTTTGTTCTACTTTATGTTCAATTTGCTTTGATCCTGACTCTAATCCTTGGAATTTTCAACTTAATTCCGATTGCTCCTCTTGATGGATTTAAAGTTGTAACTGGAGTTTTACCCAAAAATTTGGCTCTACAATGGGAAGGACTTGAACGTATAGGCCCTATTTTATTAATTGCGATCATTTTCTTTGGTAGTTCATTTTTGGGGCCTATCATTTTCGGTCTGCTAAGCTTCTTTTTGAATATCCTCATCGGCTAGCTTGACACTTGCAAATCAATTTTTATTGAATTAAAATGAAGTTGTTGGCAAAAGTGCCACGCACCCTACTTTGAAGGATCATACGATGCAGGCAGCTTTCTCCCTTTGTTACCTTCTACTTAGGGATAACCTGAAGTTCCCAAACACCGTGGTGTTCGGGACAAGGTTCCCACCTAAACTGGCGGGAGGAACAAGTCTACATCTCCTCATTAGTAGGGTCGGACTGATTTAATATGGAGGGCGTGGAAAACTCACCTTAAAAGGTGGGTTTTTCGTTACTGGGTGTTGAGGACTTTTAAGCGGAGAACCTTAGAAACGTGATTATTTCTTGAATCGGCTGCTTCAAATTTAACATAATAATTACCAGATTGAGTAGACGTTGGCTTCCAACGAAAATCTCCAGTTGAAGAGTTTAACGTGGCATTACCTGGTAAACCACTCATACTATATACTAGTGTAGCGCTGCTACTCATCTCACCTTTTACAAAAAAGCGGTAGGGCTGTTCTTCTTGCAGATTATTTGGTGGCCATGTCAAATTAAAACCACCAATCACCAAAAATATATCTTGCCCAGCAATATACCCATCGCCGTCAAGATCTAACCATGGTTTATAACCTTCCTGCCCCTTCTCCTTACCAAATCCGCCAAGAACAGCAAAAAGATCCAGTCCAGATACAAAACCATCATTATTTACATCTGGACTAATTACATCGAAAACCAATTCGGTCGACAGAGCCTTTGCCACATCAATCCTACCGCTTCCCGAATATACATCCTCCCCAAGACTACCAACATCATCAGAAGAGGTTCGGATAAGTTGCTTTACGTATTCATTAGAAAAGTTGGGATTTTTGGCTCGAATCAAAGCAGCCAGGCCAGAAACATGGGGTGCAGCCATAGAGGTACCTTTCGCAATACAATAATTTATACCTATTGTTCTAGCTCGAAGACCATCACACAGTGCATTACTTGCTGATTTTAAAGAAAGAATGTCAACTCCGGGAGCAGCTACATCGATACCGGCACCAATATTTGAGAAATCGAGTATATTGTCATTTTGATCAAATGCTGAAACAGTAACAACTTCCTGCATATTTTTCGGTGAGAAGTCTGTTACGTTAGCATGATACTCATTCCCAGCAGCAAAAACCAAAACAATATTTTGACTGAAGGCATAACGCACCGCATCTTCAATAATAGGAACAGAAGGGCAAGAAACGTAACAGACCCCCCAACTATTGTTAATAATATCCGCTTCATTATCAACAGCATATATTATTGATTGGTAAGCAGAACCGACGCCAGTGAGATAATAACCGATTCCCTTAATAGGCATTATTCTTACCTCTGAGGCAACCCCGATAATCCCTTTACTGTTGCTTCCTACAGCCGCGATAGTCCCCGCAACGTGAGTTCCATGACCACCTGTATCAATTGGGTCGTTAGTTGTATCCCCAGCTACAAAACTTGCACCGTACACATCGTCTACATAACCATTACCATCATCATCTATAAAATTATTAGGAATTTCACCTTCGTTTATCAGAACATTGTCCTTTATGTCTTCGTGATTGTAATCAAGTCCTGTGTCTATAACTGCGACAGTCACCTGAGCGTCTCCTGTCACTTCATCCCACGCGGAATCAGCCTTAATCTTTTTCAAACCCCACAAATCTTCATACGATTGCTCCCAAGCCCCAGTTGACCAAGTTCCGTCTTGATCTGGATCCGCATACGTGTCATTAGGAAGGGTGGTTGAATGGACAACATAATTTAAGTGTACTTCTTCCAAATTAGGTTCTTGCTTATATTCTTTCAAAACTATATTCAACTTATCAAACTTTGTTTTTGTAGACTTTTGGTTACTTTGAGAAGAAGCTCCTTCACCGGCTTCTTTTTTTAAAACCTCGCTTTTACCCGGTAGAGTAACTTTGTACCATCTAAAGACTGGGTGGTTTTTGTTCTTTGTTTTTTTGTGAGGTTTGGATAATCTTTGAAATTTTGACGCTTTTTGTTTTTTGTTTAGATTGTTTAGTGAACCTATTCCAGTATCGAAAGGCTTTGGTTTGGATTTTACCTTGGCTAAAGAACTTTTCTTCAATTTAACCAAAATTTCGTTAGATACAAACTCAATATTGTTTTTCTTTGCTACAATTTTCCTAGACTCTGGACCAGAGGCTTGTTTTCTCACATCTCTTACTTTCAAAGCTACAAAAACTGTTAGAGGAATGGCTAGGAGTAGAAAAAAAGTGACGCCGATATACAGAAAATCCTTACTTTTGTAAGGAAAGTTTATCTTGGTATGAAGGTTTACAAAAGTTTTTTGAAAAAGATCAGATGCTCGCATATAGGCAGGTATTTACACTAGATTATAGAACTACACTAAGTATAACAAAAATATTTTCTAGGGTTTTATAAATATAACAGCGAAATAATTCCAGTTATTCGATCCTTTCACCACTCCGATACCCATTTTGCTAAAACCATGTTGAGTATCAAGAACAGCCCCTCGATGACCAGAACTATTCATCCAGTCTTCAACTACCACATCAACAGACTCGGTATCATTTTTATAGTTATTTCTTCCTAAAATCTCATTAAAGTACGCATAAGCAATGCCCCTTTCAGTTAAAAGACCTCCTACATCGCCACCATTGGGACGAGTATGGCTAAATAACTGAGCGATCTCTTGAGCCCGCAATCTCGCAACAGAATTCAAATTACTATCTGCTGAAAAAGCAGATAGATTATTCATATCCCGAATAACATTTATTTTGAAGCGTATCAAATCCTGCATCTGAGTTTCCGTCAAAATACATGTATCAGATGTGGAGGTTACACCACCTTTCTTATAAACACGGTATGGATCATTTGATGGGCTGTAAACATAAAAGTCATAAGGTGTACTTGCCTCAAGACCACTAAATGTATAATTGGTTGAACTTAAATTAAATACTTGCGGTTTAGCAAGTTCTTGGCTGTTGTTTCTGGTCAGTTTCACACTGTAGGTACCACCACCTCCAGTACAATTTGGCGAAGTAATCACTCTTTCTTTAAGAATTGTCCCAGTATTACAATTTGGATAACACACTTGAAGTTTATATCTTCTATTGGGATATAAGTTTGTTAAATTAGTTTGAAGTCCATTTACATTTTTTGGCGTACCAGGATGCGGACAATAAAATAACCCACATTCAAGATCAAGCATTAGTACTTTATAAGTAATCCCTGTCCAAGAGAATGAAATTGATCCAGACGAACCGCTATTTACCGAACCTAATTGGCCATAATTTCCAGCACCACACTGAGGGTAACAAGCTGCCCAGGCAAAATCTACGTTTCTTGGTAGGTTTGACAGCGAATAAGAAGTTCCTGTAACATGCGGTCTTACAAATGGAAGACCCGAACCACCCCCGCAAGTCTCACCAAAGAAATCTATTATTCTAAAAATATCTTCACCTGCCACCGCACCATCTGCAGTCATATCGTATCTACTTGAATAACCAGCGATACCTTCCTGAGTACCAAACTTGTCAATTATTATGAAGATGTCTAGGCCGCTTACCGCCCCATCATTATTCAAATCAGCAGGCCACGCATCTTCATTCGCATTATCCGGACACAGGTCGTTTGGATCAGTCCCAATAAATTCTTCCTGATCAGTGGTAAACCCATCTTTATCTGGGTCTAGGCTTTCTGGGTAAAATACCTTAACCAAATAAGAAACTGTGTTCCAGCCAACGGTACGATTAACGAGACAGCCTGGAGTTGAAGACCAATTTACAGTTGCTTCCGCGTCTGTACAATTGGCAGCGTAAGATTCTATGGAAACTTCCTGAGATTTTTTATCCACTGCCCAAACAGTGATTGGAATTGTTATTAAAAGAAGTATAGTTCCAACAATTATCGCACGGGTTTCTAAAGATAACTTTTGAAACTGATTAAATCCAGTAGGCAGGTTTGGCACTTTGTTTAATTTTACGATCAAAGCTGAGCTATTGTCAAACTATTTCTTTGAAGCTTTTGGGCTTTTTTGATATAATCCCTTTCGTATTGCGAATCGGCCGATATAGTTTAGTAGCCAGAATAAAGGTTTTTTGTCATATAGTAGCGTGACGCAGCAACTTTTGCCGTCCTAGCTTAATGGAAAAGCGGTGGTTTTGTAAACCATTGATCGGGGTTCGATTCCCCGGGACGGCTCCAAGAATTAGCTTGCTATAAACCAAATTTGAAGTAAGATTATATTTGTTAGCAAACCCAAGCCGAGGTGGCAGAGTGGTCAAATGCACCTGTCTGTAAAACAGGCGCCCTTGTGGCTTCGTAGGTTCGAATCCTACCCTCGGCACCAGGCCGACATGGCTCAGTGGTAGAGCGCGTTCTTGGTAAGAACGAGGTCCTGGGTTCGATCCCCAGTGTCGGCTCCATATTAGTTTGTATTGTAAGTTAATATTTTATAATTAGCACTTTATTCTGCCAAATGATAAAGGAGGGCTCGTACTGAGCAAAGTTAAAATATGGCTAAGAAAGGCAAAAGAATCACACTTAATTTAGAATGCACGGTTTGTAAAAACCAAAATTACGTTACCGAGAAAAGCAAGGTAAACACACAAGATCGACTGGTTCTAAAGAAATTCTGTAGGCACTGTCGAAAAGTGGTAGAGCATAAAGAAGTAAAATAGCACTTCTCATAACCAGATTCCTTCACTAGCCACTCAGGTTAATTTGGCTATTATTATGTGCTGCGCTTACTTAGTGAGTTAGGATTTAGAATTATGCAAAGGGGTGTCGGTTAATGGTAAACCACGGGTCTCCAAAACCCGGACTGGGAGTTCGATTCTCCCCACCCCTGCCATCTTTTACTTTTTGAATTTTTGTTTTATAATAAACATATGCTACCTGGAAATACGTTACCTGGAAAAAAAATACTTTTCGTAGATGATGACCAACAAATAATTCAATTGTACGGTGCTGTTTTTACTCAATTTGGTTTTAGTTTCTCTGTAGCCAAAAATGGTTTAGAAGCAATAGAAAAGGCTGAAAGCGAAAAGCCGGCTCTAATACTTCTAGATATCATGCTCCCTGATTTAAATGGCCTTGATGTGTTAAAAAAATTAAAGCAAAACCCAGAGACTGCCTACATTGCCGTTTGGATGATTTCAAATTTAGCTGAAGAAGTAAATAAGGAAACGGCCACGTCCCTGGGAGCTAATGATTACTTAGTTAAGTCTTCCTACACTCCAAAGCAAATTTGTGCAAAAATTCAAGCTTTCTTTGACTCCCAAGGCTCACAAGCACCAGCAAATACCGCTTAATTTAATAACTCGATTGAAACATTCTGTCAAATACCCTAAAATGTAAAGTAACACTGCCATGGAAAGCAAACACATAAAACTGCCAGAACCTCCTTTAGTAGAAGTATTTTTGAATAAAACCTTGCCAGAAGTAAGGTTTAAAAATTTTAGGTCTATCAATCAATCTTTTTTAGCAGTTTCTCTAATTTATTCACTGTTCGTACTTTTTGCTACACCTTCTTCTTTTTTAACAAAACTACTTTTGCTGACATTGTGGTTAACTTTTGGACTAACGTTAATTACTTATTTTCGCTTTACCCAAGACCAAGAGTTTACAAATAAAAGCAATCTTTATGTCGCTGTAAGCTCTCTCGTAGTCCTAACATCCTCTATCCAGATATCAGGTGGTATAGAAAGTCCGTTTCTCTTCTTTTATATCCTAATTGTTCTGTACGCTGGTCTTACCCTAACACCAAAAACTAATGCAATAATTTTAACCCTGATAGGTTTACTAATAATTGTAATTACACTAGCACCTTCGGTTGATGTATTAGAACTTACTCGAACTAATCAATTTGCCTTTTTCCTGATCACTTTAGTGAAAATATTAATTGTGTCATCCTACGTGCTATTTGCTGTTCACGAATTGGTAAGAAAGGATAATCAGTTGCTACAAAAAAACACTAAACTCGAAGATGAGATTAAAAACCTTAAGAAATTTAACTTATTAACTCAGACTTACCAGTCACTTAGCACTCTTAGAGGCACACTAAATTATGGTACCCTTACCCAACTTATTCCTATGACTATCGGAAAGTTACTAGGTAGCGATGCTACTTTGCTTTTCTTAACTGAGAATGGAAATCTTAAGTATGTTTCATCTTGGAGTAAAAAAACAGAAGGTGTAATGAAAGAAGCACCTTTTTCACAATGTTCACTTGAACACGGCTCTTCGTGCATCATAGATCAGCTGAAGAACTTAAACGAATTTACCGGAAAAGAAGCATCAAAATTTCTTGAAGGGTGTACTGCTGATTGTTCTGATGCAATCAGTTCCTACGGCTCAAAATATTTCGTATCAGCTCCTTTGAAAGTGATAAACCAAAATCTAGGCGTACTTGTAATGGGGTTTCCAGAAAGAAGAGATTTTCAATGGGATGAACTTGAAGTTTTAAGAATATTCACCTCCACCTCGGTTCTTGCAATAGAAAACTCCCGTTTCTACTCCAAAACTAGAGAAGATTTCGAGCGTTACAATGCAATATTAACTGAGTTAATTGATGCAGTAGTGGTAGTTGACAAAAACAACAAGATTATTCTTTTCAATAGTCAGGCAGAAAAACTCATTGGAATAAAAGCTTCCGATGCTGTTGGCAATCAAGTAAGAGACGTGCTATTCTCTCTCGAGGAGACTGGAAGGAAAACGCCGCCAGAAGACACAGCGATCACCAAAGCCCTTCAGACTAACGAAGTAATAGCTATTCCGAAAAGATTCTACAAAAAACCTAACGGTAATCTAGTACCAGCAGTAGTTAGTGCTAAAAGTATTAAAGATAACTCTGGTAGTCCTATTGGGGTAATGCTTCTCATTCGCAATCTATCCGAGAAAATTGAGTTTGAAAGAACCAGAAACGAGTTTATTTCTGTTGCTTCTCGCGAGTTAAAAACTCCAATAGTCGATATTAAGGAATTTGTTGAAAGAATCCGAGAGGATAAGACAGGTAAGATGAGTAGTAGGCAGAAAAACTTCTTAGAACTTGCTTACAGGGGTAATGAGAGGCTGCTACGGCTGGTAGACGACCTACTCCGTGTATCCCAAATTGATAAAGGAAACGTTCGAGTAAGTAAAAAAACCATAGATCTCTCAGAAATTACAAAAACTGCGATTGAGGATTTTATGTATCAAGCCAGTCAAAAAAAGCAAACCTTAACGTACAGAAAGCCTAAGAAACCCTTGAAAATCAAGGCAGATCCTACCCATGCACGAGAAGTTCTAGCAATCCTCCTCGGAAACGCTGTCAAATACACAAAGCAAAATGGTCAAATATCTATCTACCACAAAACTGATAAGAATACTATAAACACCTTCGTCAAAGACAGTGGTCCTCCAATACCTAAAGAAGTACTGCCTAACCTTTTCAAAAAATTCTACCGTGACCCCAAACTAGCATCAAGTGTAGAAGGTACAGGTCTGGGGCTTTACATTGTTAAACAACTAGTAGAGTTGATGGATGGAAAAATTAAGGTAAAATCAAATAAGAAGATTGGTACCATATTTAACTTCGCCTTACCAAAAGCAAGGAGGTAGTTTGCCAGCAAATAAACCAAAAATCGTCATAATCGAAGACGACCCCAATCTACTTGATCTTTATGCTTACGAATTTATAAAAGCAGGTTTTGATGTAGTTAAGGCAGAAGATGGTGTTCAAGGGCTGAATCGAATCTTAAGGGAAAAGCCGAACTTGGTTCTTCTAGATGTAATGTTACCTAAGCTTGATGGGCTAACGATGCTCAAAGAGCTTCGCCTGACCCCAGGAGAGGTTGGCCGTACTCCTGTCCTCATCCTGACGGCTTTGTCAGATCAAGCCTTTGCCAATGAAGCCATGAGGCTAGGGGCAAATGAATTTTTTGTCAAAACAGATTTTATGCCCAACAAAATGATGGGAAAAATCAAAAAATGGCTGAAATAAGTAAAAACGCAGAACGAAAAATTCTCTTAGTTGATGACGATGACGGAATAATATACCTATATAGTGGTGTACTCCAAAAGTTTGGTTTCAACTTCTCCATCGCCAAGGACGGTGAAGAAGCTTTAGAAAAGATCAACAATGAAAGACCTTATCTTATCCTTTTAGATCTAATGCTACCTGATTTGAACGGTTTTGAGGTACTTAAAAAAATAAGAGAGAATCCAGATACAAAGGATATAACCGTTTGGATTCTGTCTGTATTGGCCGAACAGGATAATATGGATAGAGCAAAATCCTTGGGGGCAACCGACTACTTAGTTAAATCCGCCTACAGCCCACGACAAGTCTGTGAAAAGATCCAGAAATTTCTAGAAAATAAATAGACAGTCTATGTCTTGACAAGTTTACTTTTGAAGAGTAAATTCTGAAGGCACTTTGAAAGGAAGAGTCTACTCTGAAGAGCCAATTTGAATCTAATAGATATTGGGCTCAGGTTGGTTCTCCGGAGTCGAGCCGGCCACCAGATAGGGGTTGCGCACGCGCGTGATTCATAACCTACTAGGGCTCGGCAATCTGCCGCCGCAGGACATCTGGCCTCCGCACACGCCACCAGAGTCAGTTGGAGAGGTGGCACAACCCGTGCGAGCCGCGAGGGATTTGGGACCCCCGACCTCGCGCTCATCGAAGGCCATCGCGGCACTCTCCGGAGAACGAACCCGGGACGGCGAGTGTGAGGTTAGAGGGAGCCCTTCACCGTGGGCAGTGCAATCCTTCTAAGGTGTTGGGCACCGTCCACCACCTGTTGATAGACCGAGTCCAAGTCGTCAACGCCAAGATCTGTTGTTTGGTTACCCAAAGAGTTCTCACAGGGAAAATGCTTTAGGACGAGCATCATCGGAACAAGAAGCTTCTTGTTCGTGAGGACCGCCAGGATACCTAAAAGAGGTTGCTTGGTTTTACCGAACCTTCCCCCTGAACCGTAGTGTCGCGGGTGCGTACCCTCGCTCTGCGGTCCTTCTCTTTTTTGAAATCTCTTTACAGACCCTAGCAACCTATGTTACACTCACTCCGTTTTCAGAAAATGAATATAATTTCTGGTGCGATTAACTATCTATCTGAGGTACGGACTGAAATGTCCAAGGTAACCTGGCCAACTCGCGCCCAAACTGTTAAAATGACAATACTGGTTATATCAATAAGTGTTGTGATCGGTGTCTTTATAGGTGGGTTGGACTTTTTCCTATCCCGAATTGTAGGAATACTTGTTCAAAGGTAATATATGTCTAAAAAAACTGAATCCAAAAAGGAAGATACAAAAGACGTAAAAAAGGAACAAGAAGCAAAAGAGGAAAAGAAGACGAAATCGGTAAGTGAGGACAAAAAAGAATCTTCAAAAAAGGAAGGCAAATGGTACGTAGTTCACACCTATGCCGGCCACGAAAATAAAGTTTCCGCTACTCTTAAACAAAAAATTAAGGCCTCAAACCTTGGCGACAATATCTTGGATGTGCTTGTCCCTACTCAAGAAAAAATTGAAGTTCGCGAAGGCAAAAAAGTCACCTTGCAAGAGAAAATTTTTCCTGGTTATATTTTAGTCAAAATGGATTTGGATAACGCCAGCTGGTATGCTGTCCGCTCAACTCCAGGAGTCACTGGATTCGTAGGCGTTGGCAACAAACCCACTCCTCTAGCTGACAAAGAAGTTGAAACTATACAACAATTCTCTAAAATGGAGGCTCCAACCTATAAAGCTTCATTTAGTGTTGGTGAGGCTATTAAAATAATTGACGGTCCTTTCTCAGACTTTATTGGATCGGTAGAAGGAATCGACGAGGCTAAAGGGAAAATTAAAGTATTAGTCAGTATTTTTGGACGCGAAACTCCTGTCGAACTGGACTTTCTCCAAGTTTCAAAACTCTAATTAGAATATGGCAAAGAAAGTAAAAACAATCATCAAATTGAATATTTCTGCCGGAGAAGCGACAGCTGCTCCCCCAGTCGGTCCGGCTCTAGGTCAGCACGGATTGCCTATAATGGATTTTGTCAAATCCTTTAATGACAAGACACAAGATCAAAAAGGAAACGTCTTGCCGGTAATAATAACTGCCTACGAAGACCGCACTTTTTCTTTTATCACCAAAAACCCACCCGTCTCGGAAGCAATAAAGAAAACCCTGAATTTAGAAAAAGGCTCTGGAGTTCCGCAAAGAGACAAAGTAGGAAAACTATCCAAAGATCAAGTTAAAAAGATTGCCGAAGATAAAATGGACGATCTGAATGCCAAAACCACCCAAGCAGCCGAGCATATAGTAGCTGGAACTGCCAAAAGTATGGGAGTAGATATCGAATAATTATGGGTAGACCAAGAATAAAAGTAATTGATACAGCAATAGATACTGAAAAGGTTAAGAAGCTTGAGAAAAAAGAGCTTGAACTTTCTAAGGAATCTGAAGAAAAAGTTGAAAAAGAAGCCAAAGAGGCAAAAGCAACAACAAAGAAAGATTCAGCTTCCGCAAAAAAGGTAAAAAAGCAAAAAATTCGAAGCAAGCGTTACAAATCACTACTCGATGGGCTAGATAAAAGTAAGGACTACCCAACCTCTGAAGCAATTGATATAATAAAGAAAACGGCAAACATCAAATTCGATTCAAGCCTCGAGGTACATGTAAACCTCAACACCGACCCCAGCAAATCTGATCAATTAATTCGCAAGTCAATCAATTTACCTCATAGTAGCGGTAAAACTATAAGAGTGCTAGTCTTTGGCGGGAACTCAAAGGAGTTAAAAAAGGCAGGAATTGATGTCGGCACTGATTCCACTATCGAGAGGATAGGTTCTGGGAAAATTGAGGCGGAAAAAATTGTAGCTACTCCTGAATGGATGCCAAAATTAGCAAAGGTTGCTAAAGTATTAGGACCTAAAGGTCTTATGCCTAACCCAAAATCTGGAACAGTAACTGAAAACCCAGGAAAACTTATTAAAGATATTCAAGGCGGTATGATCGAGGTGAAAACTGAGAAATCCGCCATAGTCCACATTATTGTAGGAAAAGTCTCACTACCGAAAGAGAAACTTGAAGAAAACGTCAAGACCCTAACTTCCGAACTTCGCCAATCCAAACCCGAAAGTCTGAAGAAAGAGCTAATCAAATCTATCTACCTTTCTTCCACCATGGGCCCGTCGGTAAAGATCAATCTTTCGAGTTTTAACTGATAAAAATGGAAAGGCCAAATCCATAGAGAATCCGACCTAAATATTTTCCCTCCTGTTAGAACCGCGCGTACATATACAGTGCACCAAGAAGTAACATTGCTACGGCAAGACCCCCATGCTCCCAGCGTACTGTATCTTCCTGGTACCTCAGTGTGGCCCTATATACCGCAGAGGCAATCAGGAAAGCGACCCCTCTTGCCAGGACGTCTCCCGAAGCCAACTCGATCATCATACCAACCAGCACGATTACTAGTGGAATAATGATAAGGGTGGCTCCCCTCTTCCTACTAAGCATCTCACTCCTCCTAAGTTTTTTAGTTATTAAACTATACTTGAAACTTCTTGACAAATCTACACCACTTATCCTATACTCCTCTCTGACCTAAGACAGTGGGCATTCATAAGACCCGCCGAGGTGAAGTTTAGTTCTACGATATAAGATCAACGATATAAGTTAGACTGGTTTTAACTTAGATCTTAGATCACCAATCATGGATCCAAAATTCCTTCGGTAGAAGGAATTTTTTGATGGAAAAGAAATCTCAAGCCAGACTAAAAAAGGAGGAGACAATTAACCAGCTAGCCGAGAAGCTAAAGAAAGCTAAAAGTATCGTTTTAGCCGATTATTCTGGGCTAGATGTTGCTTCCTTCACAGACATCAAGAATCAACTTGAAAAAGATAAAGCTGAGTTTACAGTAGCCAAGAACACACTATTAAATCTAGCGAGTAAGAGGGCCGGTGTAGAAATCCCCGCAGAGGCTCTAAAAGGCTCTACAGCCATAGTTTTAGCCTACGGTGATGAGATTACCCCTATTAAAGATCTTGCCAAGTTTGAGAAGCAATATGAGAAACCAACCCCAAAAGTTGGTTTCTTAGGAAAAGATCTACTATCCGTCGAAAGAATTAAGCAACTGGCTATTCTCCCTTCAAAAGATGAGCTTAAAGCGAAGTTTGTGGGGACTTTGAACTCCCCTATTTATGGTCTGGTCAGTGTGCTCAATGGAAATATCAGAAATCTTGTTTATGTACTAGGCCAAGTGCAAAAATCGAAGGGAGGTGCTAACTAATGGCAGAAGACAAGAAAGACGAAGAGAAAAAGAATGAAGAATCCAAGCCAGAACCAGAAGATACAGCCAAGGAAGACGCTGAAGAAGAAAAGGCCGAAGAAGAGGCTACCGAAGATATAAAAGAAGCGGATGAGGCATCCTCCTCTGCTAAAGCTTCGGAGGACAAGAAAGAAGAAGCAAAACCAGAAGAACCCAAGGAAGAGTCAGAAGAGAAACCAAAACCTGAACCTAAAGGTGAGGTTAAAGTTTCCGGAAAGTTAGCCGATATTATCAAAAATATCGAAACTCTCTCCGTACTTGAGCTTGCCGATCTGGTCAAAGCTTTGGAGGATAAATTTGGCGTGTCTGCAGCACCTGTTGCTGTTGCCGGCGGAGCTGCTCCTGCAGCTGGCGGTGAAGAAGGACCAAGCGAAGAACAAACCACCTTCAATGTAGTCCTTGCTGAAGCCGGAAATAACAAGATTGGTGCTATTAAAGCAGTTCGCGAAATAGTCCCCACTCTTGGTTTGAAAGAAGCAAAAGATTTGGTAGAAGCAGCCCCAAAACCAGTTCTTGAAGGTGCGAATAAAGATTCGGCCAACGAAGCAAAACAAAAACTCGAAGCTGCAGGTGCAAAAGTCGAACTTCAGTAAACCGACGATTTTGATCGTAAAACGCAAAACGCCCCCCTTTATTTGGGGGCTTTTTGTATTGAAAAAGACGTACTACTTCAATACCTTGGAAACTTTAGGACTATTCAGTAGGAGTGCTTCGAGGAGGATGCCAAACCAAAGGACAGCTCAGAGCTAATTAGATAGTTATCTAACCTATTACAACCACGTTAGACTACACCTAGGAATTAACCTTCTGACATTTGCTAGCGTTTCCAAGGTGCTGACGTAACTACGATAGATAGGTATTGTGATGCGAAAGGTGCGCGAAGGTCTTAAAGATCCTCGCGCACCCTGCTGAGTTCTAAGTTTAGCCAGCCGACACCCACTTTCGCCGCAAAATGAATGCTACACCAGCTACTATTGGCACCGCCACCAAGATCTTGGCTCGATGCTGTCGGATCAGCCGCAGACTCCTCCACATCAATATCTGCAACCTGGTGCGCTGTGGGAAGAACTGAATCAGCGTTCCAGCACTGTCCATATGGATGAAAAACTCGCCTGACCGATCGTAGTGGAGTCGAAACCCCATATCCAGCAAAATCCTCTCGGCCTTCTTCAGGTCCTTCACGTAGTACGTGATATGGTGCTGGATACGCCCTTTACTTTTCCTTTGCTCCATCTTCTTCAGGAAGGTTAAGAGGTAGCTGTTTTTGCCAGATGGCTCCAATAGCTCCAACTTAACCGGGTAGTCAGGATGCGCTAGTGTGGTTAGCTTTCTACCATGTTTGGGCTCATGGTGTATTCTCTCCCCACCTTGCCAACCCAAGGCATGGAGCCTTAGTAACTCCTTCTGGATGCTCCTCACCACGATCGCGATGTGGTCCAAGTTTGTTATTTGGAGTAATTCCCTCAACCTCTGTTCTACCATAGTCTCCCTTCATCTCATCACTCGACGTCGTATCGAGATTGTCCTCCAGGAAGATATTACCACAATTATTCAATTTATGTGATACGTTATTATATACATCGAGATATATAAGTACTGAATCTTGACAAGGTGTTTTTCAGTCTGATATATTAAGCAAGTACTCTATTACTTTAAGTAGCTTTAATACTTAAAAGGATCCTTAAATGGCTTTAGGAGAAGAACTACCAGAATTAATGACCGTAAGAGAAGTCGCCACTTTCCTTCGAGTGTCGCCATTGACTATAAAGAGATGGGGCAAAAGAGGAAAACTCCCTGCTATTCGCATTAATGCTAGAGGTGACAGACGTTATAAAAAGGAAGCCATTCTTTGGCTTCTTGGAGAGATGAAAAAGGAAACTGTCTAACCTCAATTCGTTTGTCCTAAACTACCTTACATTCATATCACAAATCAAATCTATTACTCTATCGGTAGCTTTTCCATCCAAAAACTTGTGGAACATGCGCAGGCGATCGGCTCTTACTGATTTATATTTCGTAGGTTCATTAAGTGCCTCTTCAATTAATTTCTGAAGGCCTTTCCAATCTCTTGCGAAAGGTCCTGGAAAAATAGATTCGTAATCAAACAAAAGCCCAGGCACCTTGCCATACTCTTCCAAATCAGGGGCGAAACCAACCACTGGTCGGTCTAAGATTAGGTATTCAAAAATTGAAGATGAATAATCTGTTAGCAAAACATCAGCCAGAGAATACAAAGGTTCAATATCTGGAAAAAGATCGAAGTTTACATGAATTACCCTCGTATCCTTGGGAAAATCGGAGAAAGGATCGTTTATGTGTGAGCGGACTAGTAAATAGGCATTATTTTTCTCCAAAAGTTTTTTTAACTCATCGAATGAAAAATCTTTTCTCCTATGTAAATAGCCTTCTATTTTGTTATTCTTACGATGAGTCGGTGCATAAAGAATCCACTTCTGGCCAGTATCTTCTAGATTTAGCCTATCCATAGCCTCCTGTCTTAGTTTTTTTGCAGATTTTATCAATCCATCCATCCTTGGAAACCCAGTAATGTAAATATTTTCTAACGGTAATTCAATACAGGCTGAGAGCGCTAGACGCTCCATTTTTGAGGCCGCAATAAGTGCCGTAGTCTTCCCCCAACCACGCCAAGGGACAATCCTCTTCAAGGGAGCACCGTGCCAAAGATTAATAATTCTCCGCCTTTTTCTGTTATACAAAGTGTGCCAATAAAAATCTCCGGAAATATGGGAAGAAACCGCTGTGTAGGCCTTGAGAAGGACACCTATACCTTTGATTGATCTCGGGTCTATAACTTCTATACCAGGAAATTTCTCATTACGTATGCTGATAACACAGGCTTTGAAGCCCTTTGTTTTTTGGCTGCTGAGCCAAGATCGAGCCACCGCAGCCACATTTCCGTTAATGCCTCGCCTCTCATTCCCACCAAAGACTATAATCTTTTCGTCTTTAGGTACAACAAAATCCAATACGGCTAGGATTCGCTCAAATAATTTTTTCATGTTGGCTTATTGTGGGACTGATATCTTTCGGGTCTGCTTTAGATAGTCTTGAACAACTTCTAGGTCTTCAGGAAAATCAATTTCTTGACAAAATAATCCTTTGGTATTTACAGGAACAAACAAAGCTCCTTCCTTACAAATCATATTCTCGACTCCCTTCTCAAAATAATCATTAACATCAACTTTCTCTAAACTCTTTATTAACAAGGGTATATCTTTCTCCAAAACCAAATTTATTCCCAATGCCTCCCCCCTTGGGTTTACAACTTCTTTTGAGATAAAACTAATATTTCCTTCGCTTGTTATATCGTATTTGACTTCTTCCTCACCACATCTTTTGTCATCCACCAAGATGCAGGATTTATCGTAACTTATAGACTTATTTATTATCTTTGCAATCAATCGGTCATCAAAAACAACATCTCCATTCAACCAGAGAACATCCCCGTTTTTAACTTTCCTCAAGGCCCGAAGAAGGCTCTTGGCTGTATTTGTCCTGCTGTACTCTTCGTTGTAAACATAAGTAAGCTCTGGATGCTGCTCCATGACCAGTTCTTTCTTATACCCCACTACTAGAAAGGTTTTGTCCTTAGATATATATTTGGTTAGTTTTTCCAGTTGATAGTCCAATATGGTTTTACCATCATCTAAGGCTACCAAAGCCTTAGGTTTATTGTTTTTTAACCGCAATCCAAATCCAGCAGCCAGAATAACAACCGAGATACTCTTGTTTGATTTTTTGTGTTGCTCAAACATAGGAGGTATTATAACACTAATGTCTTTGAACTTAAATCTACGATGATTCATCATAAATCATTTATGTATCTGCGCGGTTCTCCTCCAAACTTGCTTAAGTGCTGGTTTTGTAGTAAGATCCACTAAAATCATCCTACTATAGGTTCCTTTAGCTCGGGTATATGGAGATGGTACAGTCTAAGTGGAAGTGCAGCGGTCAGTAGAAATCACTTCTTTCATCTTCTCATAGGGTGTCAAGTATCCGAGACACTTTCTGGGAGTGCTATTCAATCTATACTCCACGGCCTTT
>SDBV01000455.1_pt1 | contig 58961 bp, 61 predicted proteins | sample 2277081 | NCBI WGS metagenome assembly SDBV01 (sample SAMN10402039, study PRJNA504765) | marine sediment metagenome | isolation source: marine sediment core GS10_PC15, 223 cmbsf | place: Arctic Ocean: Southern Knipovich Ridge | collected 2010
TGATTCGGCAGAGACAACGTATCGCGATATGGTCAGTTTCTATGAGAGCGATTTCGGTGTTTGCAGGATCGTTACTACGCGATGGATGCCTCAGGATGCGGCGTTGCTGCTTGACAGTTCGCGCATTAGTGTGCTTCCGCTTGCGGGCAGAAGCTTCCACTTTAAGCCGCTTGCTAGTGGGGGCGACTATGAGTGCGGCGAGTTGATCGGTGAGTACACGCTGGAGCTTAAGAACGAAGCGGCTCACGGTCTGATCCGTGGTTTGAGTACAAGTTAGTTTTTCATTTTTTCCTCGCGGGGCACCGCTCTGGAAGGCGGTGCCCCGTCATTTTATGAAAGGGTCGATCAAGATGCAGGTATTTTCGACAGATGTTGACATTTTGAAATATGAAGGGGTGCTGTTTAGCGAGCTTTATTTTCCGTGGCAGGTACTTAGTACTGGAAGTAATGGCGTGCTTGACGGTACGAGTTTTAGCTCAGTGGGTGCGGACTTTGTGAATGCGGGCGTAACGGCAGGCGGAGTTATCTATCTATCAGCTTCGGATGGTTCCATAGAGGGATCGTTTGAGATCGTTAGCGTCGAGTCGGCAACGGAATTAACAGTTTCGGTATTGCGGGCGGATACAAACGATGCGGCGATAGAACTTGGCACAGCTAGCGGGCTTAGTTACCGGATAAGCACATTTGAAGCACAGACCGGTGAAATGATGTTCGAGCTTACGCGATACTTTGGCATAGCACCGGGTGATCCTGACAGCGATTACGGTGTAAGCGACATCGCAGACGTAAGCGTTCTTAGGCAGGCGAGTGTGTATGCGGTTATCGCGAGCATTTATGCGTCGGCGGGTAACGGCAATGCTGATAACGGGTATTGGAAAAAGAGCTTGCATTACCGAAAACTGTTTGAAAAGGCAAGGGACAGTGTTCGGCTCGGCGTTGATATTGACGGGAGCAATGCAAAAACGATCGGCGGCGGGTTCAGGCTTATAAGAGAATAGGGGGATGTATGCAAGCAAAGTTTGATAGTGCGGTAGAGTTTAAGGCGCTGAAGATCAAAGCAGGCAGTTGGGACAGAGCAGCAATCGAAAAAAGTGCCGCAGGTCTGGGCGGTGTGGTAAGTGTGGACCTTGGGATGCGCAAACGGAAGATAAAGGTCAGCGGCTTAGTAGAAGCCCAAAGTAAGAGCGAGCTTAGCACAAAGACGGTTCAGGTCGAAGCGTTACTGGATGGCAGGATGCATACGTTAGAAGCTGGCGCGATATATGAAAATGTAAGGGTTGATTCTTTTGCTGTTGTTAAAGAGGGCGTTAGCGGAAGAGGGGTTAGTTGTGAGTTTGAAATGGAGCTTAGCCAACTGAGAGGTAACTGATGATAAAAACCGGAATAGAAAACATAAGATGTTTTGCGATAGCGGCGGGAGTTGGCGCTGACGGCAGTGCAGTAAACGAGGCGCTTAGCTGTGTGGTTAGCTTCAAGTCTGAGCATGACAAGTTTCACCAGGTGTATGTAAACAGCAGCTTGGCTGGGGTCACTGTCAATGCCAAACAGCGGAAGATGACCGTTCCACTTAGCCTTTTAAGAAAAAGGACAAACGTTGTAGAAGTTGCGGCTGTGGATGCGGATGAGAAGCAAGCCGATTTCACCGAGCAGTTAGCTGTTGTGTCTATGGGAAGGTTGAAAGTAAGTATTCCCGGCTTGATGAGCCTGCCATACGACGGATTTGCAGAAGTTTATTCAAACGGTGGCGATGGCCAGATCGATTTTGCCGAGCCTGTAAGCAATCAGCCTATTAAGTTTTTTGCAAGCAAAGATGATGAGAATGGTTTTGGGTTGAATAAGTTTGGTGCCGGTGACTTTGGGTTTGACTTAAGCGGATGCGTAGGGTTTGGAGTCGGAGACTTCGGAGTTGGCGAATATGGGTTTGATTGTAATTCGATCAAATGGGAAAGTCCAGAGTTAGACAGCGGCAAATATAAACTTGGCGCCAAGGTAACTGATAGCAGAGGTAACAGCGTTACGGTATCTAATGAGACAGAGATCGCAGTGATAGCCGGGGCAGTGCCTGCGGAAACATTAACGGCTGAGTCTTATGATAAGACACAAAACGAATTAATATTGAATGTGAGTTGATAACAGAAAAGTTTCAAGGAGACGAAAATGTCAGAAGTATATCCAACGGATAATGAGTTGTTGAATTTGGTTAGCGATACCGAGACGGGGGTTGAGTTTATACCAACGGGTACGGCTCCGTATTATTTACATTTTAGAAAACTGCTGCAGCGGTTACTGCTGGCGACTAAGCGGGCCAATGACTTGCGAGTGTATGATGAGGGCGGGCTGGATGTTGGCGTAAAGAGCGGTAAGTTCTGGATAGGCGGATCGCTGGTAAGCTACAACGGATCGAGCGGTAGTACGTTAGCAGACGATAAAGGTGCGATATACGTTTACCTGGACGCATCGGGTAGTCTTGTGACGGATGAGTACTCGGCGTTTCCGAGTATGTCGGCACAGGCGCATGTAAGGTTAGCGGTGATCGAAACCGCCAGCGGTGATATAGTCTCGATAGCCGATGCTCGCGATCATCATGGGATTGCGATACCGGAGGCGACAGTCGTTGAGGCTCATACGTCTGACGACACGCTTACCGAGGCCGAGAGCGGAAGCGTACACTCCAATCGTGGCGCAACGGGTACAATAACGTTAACATTGCCTGCATCCGCGGCAGCAGGTACGAAGTTCACTTTCGCTGTTCAGGAATTCCGGCGTTTGCAGGTCGACCCCGGTACAGGTGCTATACGCGATGACATCGGCAGGACGGCGGGGAAATACAAGTGGGCCGATTATGTTGGCGAAAATCTTACGGTTGTCTCAGACGGTAGCGGTGACTGGTTTAATATATCAAAATGGGGTTCGTGGAGCGAGGAGGTGTAAGATGGCAAACATTGTTTATGAGAAGCTGAAAGAGATCGCAGAGGTGGGCAGCTTTACCACTTTACAAATTCATAATGCAAAAAAAGAGCAGTTCGCCTCGCAGATCGGCGTTAATGCTGACCGGATACCAGACGGTATGTTTGCTAATGCAAAAGCGAAATTGCTACGCGAATACGAGCGGGCAAAATGGCAGGCTGTACTTGACGGGTTAAAAGAGCAACTTATTGGCGGTAATCGTGTTTGGTTAAAAGATAACTTTCCCGACGTCGAGTTTGCGATTAATCACTGGAGCAAGACAGTTACGATCTTCTTTGAGGGCATACCTGCGGAGGGCGAGCTATGACTAATAGGTATGTAGACAATACCCAAGGGGAGTACAACCGATACGACCAATTCGATCTACAATCGACGGCGACGTTTGCCGAGGATAGCACAATAATTACAACGGCGGCGAGTTTGGTATTTGGACAAACAATACAACTAGACGGCGACGACGACGCGGATACTTATGAGATAACGGACATCGACCCGTACAACGTAGATCGGTACCCGGCGCTTACTCAGGCGTCCCCAGCGTCTTTATATCATACTGCTAAAGACGGTTTAAGCAAAACCAACGCAAAAGCAAATATAAACGAGGTATTAGCCGAGGCACTTGCCGGAGATGTGATATACGTCAAACGGACAGCAGCAGGTTACCAGCTTACCAATGTTGACCAGATGGATAAAGCCATAGAGCCGGGTGCAGGTTCGCTTTTAATGAAACCGATCATACTTGAGGGGTTCAATACCACCGAGGGCGATATGCGATGGGGCGGTGCGTATTATCAGTCGCCATTACACATTAAAGTATTCGGCATAGACACAACGAAAAAAGTAACCATAAGCGGCGACGATGCACTTGCAAGCCTGCTTACCCTTGACAGTTCGGTTTTTGTAATTGTCCGAAACTTTTATTTTAAAGACGCGACCGGCCTAATTATTGCCCTGGCAAACACACCGGCGAACGTGTTTTTTGAACATTGCATTTTCGCAGATTCGGGGTCTGTACTTTCGGGCGAATGTAACGGGTTCGGGTTCCATGATTGTTATATTGAGGGCATGGACTATGGCGTTTCGTCTTATACGATCAGCAGTACGGGAATGATCGGTGCTAAGTTTGTTGGAAACGTGCTTGATATTGGCAACTATACCAAATATGGCTTTGGTTCGGGTTATTCCGGTGCTGGTGCCGACGGCGTAAACGGTTTATATTATGGCAACTTAATTATCGGCGGCGCGTACTCTATTTTTGTCAGGGCGGGCGATACAATAACTAATAACACGATCTATGATTCTCTATGTTGTATCCGTTTAGGTTCAGGTGGTTCATATTCACCGGGAGCCATTCACAACAATATTATGATGCCTCGGCTTGCCGCAGATAAGGCAATCCATATTACAACTGCAAACCCGGGCGCAATTGTCCACGATAATAACTGTTTTTGGTCGGTCGAGGGGCTACCAGTAACCACCCCAATAATTAACGATGTACCCGGCGGCGCTACACCGATCGCGATCGGTCCAAACAGCATCGAGGTTGACCCAATGCTGACAAGCGATTATCGACCGAAGATTCCGCAGGTGTTGCGTGGCGGCAAAGCTGACATCTATGGTCACGTAAGTCAGATCGGGGCGGTGCTTAGCGAACATCAATTTAAAAGCAATTCGGCGATAAGTAACCAAGGCAGAATGAGAATATTCAAATAAGAAAGGAGCGGCCTTTAGGCAGATAAGCTCTTGGTTGGTTTGTTGTTTAAGGTAAGCGAGAAAAGTAATTAGTCATTAATTAAGGAAGGAAAACAAATGGCAAACAGTGCGATAGAGATACCTTTTTATGTTTCACGAGACGGGACGGGTTTAACAGGTGCGGCAGGCGAGATGGAGTTTGAGAGCTTAAAGAGCTTAGCTGGTGTTGACAAATCAGGATCGGCTCCGGCGATAAGCGAGATCGGTGACGGGTGGTACAAATTCAGCGTTGCGTACGGTACGGTTCCGTTTGATGCGGGAGACCTGGTCGGCGTTATCGATGCCGATAAGGATGGTGATAACGATCTTGCAAACGCTGAACGCTATATACCCGTTGAGGTGCGGCTGGACTTTTATGCGCTGAGTAGATTGGTTGGCAAGATGAGCCAGGACAAGGTGACAGGTGATATGCTTTTGAAAGATGATAATGATAACACAATCTTGAAACTAGGTATGGCGGATGAAGCCAGTGAGCTTACCAGAGAGCCAGGGATGGAGAGTTAAGATGGAAGTGAAGTTTTATGACAGTTTAAGCGGTGGTGACAGTGTAAAGGGTTCCCAACTTTGTATGGGTTTAACGAGCGGTGATTTCTGGGCGAGGGTTGGCGGTAGTGCTAACCTTTACAGGGGCAGCTCGCACGAGGCCATAGACTTTGAGAGTTTGCTGGCGGTTAGCGATATTGATCTTGAAAGAGTTGTTGTTCCTGCCGGCTGTGCTCATGACGCGAGCGAAGTATATTATTATGTGCTGCGAAAGGCGAATGGATGTGGCGATGAAGCCGGTGACTTAAACGCGGTTGTTAAGGTTGCGTTCGATAGTAACGGCGAGCTGATAGAGACCGGCTGTAATAATGTGTTCGATGTGTGGGCCGAGCAGGTGACAGATAGTAAGGTTAGGTTAGTGTGGTTCTATAGTCCCTTAGGGCACAGGGCCAATGTCAGTAAGTTTAACATCTATCACGATCATGGGCCTGTGCGGACAGAGACGTTAGAGCAGCTTGGCAGCGTTGGCTTTAAGGGTGTGCGGGTTTACAGCATACTGGTAGGTGCTCTGGCCGCGGGCAGCTATAAGTTCTGCATTGGTGCACAGGACGCCGTCGGCATTGAGATGTTGTCACGGAGCGTGAGGATAGATGTAACTGCAATGGGCCCGGAGGCTATTAATGAGATACAGGTTGAGAGAATTTAAACTTCTAAGCCGGCAAGAGTTCTGAGTTCGTCGATGACTGGGTGAGGGCCTAAGGTAAACCAGTATCTTGGATTGAACATGATCTTACTGCCAAACTCCGTAGTGTTTTTGAAAGTGACGATTATTCTAAGAGCAAGACCGAAATTTATGTTCTTTACACTTTCTATTTCAGAGAAAGGAATAGTTATTATTTTGAAATAATTGGAAACCAATAAGCCATCAGGGGTGATTTTAACTTTCTTCAATGGGATTGCATGAAAGCAGGCAAATATAAGTATTGCTGATGTGATAACTAAAAAGGTTCCTAAATCAGATCGCTCAAGTTCACTAGGGAAAAAGAGTTGTATTGCGATGCATATAACACCAAAGATTAAAATGCCGGGAAAGACAAATTTGTTAACCCATGTTGTAGTAGATGAAATAGTTTTAATATCCATGAAAGGTATATTACATGACAACTGAAAGTAATGCAATAGAGTTTTATTATCCCGATAAAGATGAGTTGGGGATACCGGCTTCGCGGCCGGTTATTTTTTTGGATGGGAAGCTTTGCCGGTTCCTTGAGGTAAAGAGTATTGAAAGGAGAGCAAACTCTAAAGGGGCAAGTGCTGAGCTTGTATACAATGTAAGTGCGACCGACGAGGTTAACATTTGTCCGGTTGAGGACATTGAATCGATCGTTCCTATGGGCTCGCAGGTTAGCATACGCCAGCTTTATAATGCCAGTGTAGGTCAGACGCAGGTTGAAAGTGTAAGCGTCTTTGAAGGAAATGTCGAGAGCATACACACACAGATAAACGGTAAGAGCCAGAGCGTCGTGATAACTGCCAGGGACTTTGTTGCGTGCTTAGAAAGGATGACGGTTTTTGGCAGGCGGTATGCAGACGCGGTTAATGGTTCGCATTTTTATACAAGTATGCAAACGGCCTTTAACGATGGCGGCGTTGGTAATGCGTCCAGGCAGGCTGTAGAGAGTCACGGTAAAAACTATACAGTCTTTGCCGCTGATGATAACGCAAAGCTCTGGAGTTATGGCGAGATCGTACATTACCTGCTTAGCGAGTATGTTTTGCTGGGTGTTATTGGCGTACCTTGCTTAGAAGAGCTTGAAGCGGTGACGGGTTTCATGGTTGCTGGAGAATTGAACCTTGAAGGCAAAAGTGTTGCTGAGGCTATTGAGCTTTGTTGCGAAAAGACAGGAGTTGAGTTTGTGGTTGAGCCAAGCTATTGCCTGGTGGGTGTTGACAGCGGGATAGTTTTTTACAGGCCAGGCAAGACAAGAAGCGTTGAGCTGAACTGTCAGTATGCAGGAAACGATCTCGATATATCGAGGACGAATATCATAGGCATAGATAGCGACAGGCATCGCTGGCCGGTGACCGACAGGTTTGTTGTCCGCGGTGAGAACAAGGAATACGAGTCTACGTTCGATCTAATAGAGGCTTGGGACAGTTCGCTGGAGGGACTGGCGCAGAGCGAATACTCGCCAAGCACAAGCAGCGACTTTGAGAGTGTAAAGGATGTCTATCGCAAGTGGTGTCTTAATGAAGCGGGTGATTATGGAGAGCCGGCGTTTGACTTTAGTAAAGTCTTCCAAGGGCAGGAGTATCTTACGCAACGCAGGGTGTTTGAAAGGGCGATAACCAGTGACAAAGGTTATTACCTTGAGACCTCGTTCGATGACGGTGCGAATTGGCAAGAGTTTACAGATAGCTTCGGCGTGCTCGACGATCAATGTGGTGTTTGGATCAGCGAAGATGAGCTTAGCGAAGATATGTGGACAGCGATAGGAGCGGGGACACTAAAGTTCAGGATGACTGCGACGGTGGCTTCGGATGTGAGGGTGAATTATTCGGTGAGTAACGGAGCGGCGGGTTCGTGTGTGCCGGTGACAGAGACAATAGAAACCGATAGCAGCTTTCAATATCGCAAAGTGATGCCGACGAGCGTGTTTTACGATCAGGTTAGAACAGGGCAGTTAGAAGCTGACCAGATCGATGACAGCAACGCAATCGCTGCGTATTGCAAAACTAAGGCAAGGCTTAGCGAAAGGGTGATAGATAATATCAAAGTCAACACTGCGGTTGTCGGGATGCATTATTGTGTTGGCGATAGGGTTATATGCAGCCCGGAGAGCAGGGACCTGCTTGGGATAAGGAGAGATAAGGCGAGCGAGTTTGTTATTACAGGCATAACGATGGACGTTGAAAAGCAGGCGACGAGCTTAGAGATCGTCAGACAGAGGAGGTACTGATGGAAAAGAAGGGTTGGCGGTTTGATCGGCAGGTTAATTTGTCGGTGTTGGTGCAGCTTGTATTGCTGGCGTCTTTGATAGTTGGCAGCTGGGTTAACCTGCAAAGGCAGCTTGACGGGCTGTGTAGGGATGTTAGCTCACTGGTAGCCGATACGAGACAGTTTCAGATGAAGCTTGAAGGGCTAACGGAAAAACAGATAGCGCACGAGTATCGGATAAGATCAATTGAGGGTTTTGTAAGCAAAGCAGAAAGGGACGGTAAATGAGAAAGGTAGTATTGGTGTTAAGCGTGATGGTTTTGGCTTCGGGGTGCCAGGCGATAAGGTTTCCTGCCAGTGAGGCTCAGAAAGAAAATGCGTGGCTGCACAACGCTACTGCGTCGGCTGTGGTGAGAACAGCTAAGGATGAGCAGGCGTCGGAGAAGCTTATAAAGCTGTCGTCGCTTGGTGAATTGCAGTCCAGGGCGTTTGTGTTTGATTATGGCTTGCCTAAGCAGATGCCGGCTGTTAGCGATGAAGGGTTGTTGTCGCAAGCGAGCTTTGATCTGGCGGGCAATGCGATAAGCGACTCGCAAAGCAAGCCGGACGTGTGGGAGGTTGCTGACGCTGGTTTGGAGGTTGGTATAGCACTGGCTGGTTTGCTTGGCGGAGCGTATGGGCTAAAGGCGGCGGCGTTTCTTGCAACAGCACGGAAAAAGTCAAAGGCTCTGCGTGAGATCATAAAGGGCAACGAGACTTTTAAGCACCAAAAGGCAGACGCTGTCGAAATGTTCAGGATGATACACGATGCCAAACAGTCGCCGGAGACAAAGAAAATCGTAAAAGAGATAAAGAACTGTTAACCAGATCGGAAATATAACATGATTAGTTCTTGAAAAAATCGGTCAAACACAGTAGAAGGATACATAAGATATGAACACAACAAGCAAAGGCAATGTAATGCAGATCTTTACGATAGGTTATTCTGGTAAGAATGCACGTGAGTTCTTTTCGCTGCTTAAGGAAGCCGGTGTCAAGAAGATCATAGATGTGCGGCTGTATAACACTTCGCAATTGGCGGGGTATACTAAATGCGGTGACATCGAGTACTTCCTGAAAGATATCATCAGTGTCGGGTATACGCATTTGCCGATAATGGCGCCGACAAAGCAGCTTTTGAATGACTATAAAAACGGGGTCATCGGCTGGGCGAGATATGAAGATCAGTTCAAGGAAATGATCACAGCCCACCAAATCGAAAAACATATATTGCCGGACGATTTAAATATGGGGTGCTTTCTATGTGCCGAGGCGACGGCGGATAATTGCCATCGCAGGCTTGTTGCAGAATACCTGAAAACACACTGGCCGAACATATCGATAAAGCATTTATAGTATTTGTCTGCTGCGACAGAAGTTGTCATTGTAAATTCGTTTAAATTAACACTTATCAGATGGAGGGAGTATGCGCATTATTTGTCTTGCAAATTCACGTAAGCACAGCAGACGCTGTATTGCCGGGATAGATGTTTCCGGCAAATGGGCTCGTCCGGTGTCTTCTAGCTCAAAACGAGCTATAGGTAAAGAAACGAGGGTGATTGATGGAGTCGAGCCTGAAGTTTTGGATATCCTTGAAATTCCACTTCATATGCACGGGCCAACTGAAGGTTGTCAACCGGAAAATAGACTTTTGAAAACAGATAAATGGAAAAAGATAGGCCGAGTCAAACCGAAAGACCTTTTGAGATACTGTGAAAATGATTCTGTCGTACTTCACAATAACTCTGATAATGTCCGCTCAAGTAGCTTTCGTATGATACCAAGTTACGGTTTAAAATCCCTACAACTGATATCTAACGACAACATAGTTTTTGAAAAAGATGAAGGCAATAAAGAAAAGTGGCAAACTAAATTTAAGAATAGCAAAGACGATGACTTTAGCTTGAGAGTAACGGATCCAATAATTTGCGAGCGTTTAGGACGAGGCGAAAAAATCAGCAAAAACTGCTTGCTTACAGTTAGCATGGCAGCCGGATGGAGCCCCAATAGGCAAACTCCAAAACGTTGTTATAAATTTGTTGCCGGTGTTGTCGAGCTAACATAGATCGAAAATTGAATAACTAAGATCATGGTTGTTTAGTTGGCCTTGAGTAAGGGTTATGGGTAGTTTTTTCTGGTAAAATAGGTGACTTAGCTCTTGACGTTTGTCGTGGTTTTTTCTATAATCCTCATATTGGAGGTTGCTTTTAGGGTGATAAGCTCGCGATCCATTCGTTATCTAAGTGTCGCGAGAATATATATACTGCCCGTGCATAGATCGGAGAAGGTGATGAAAAGAATCTCTTCGTCGTTGACATCCCGGGCGGTATTTTTTTTTGAACACCGCCGGCGTTAATCTTCTTTTACACCCTTTAGGGTGATAAGCTCGCGATCCATTCGTTGTCTAAGCAAAGCGCATCTGGTATCGTAAAGTGTTGGTGGGTTACTAATCTTCTTTCAAAATTTCTTCTTCGTATTCTTTTTCGAATCTGAGTTTGTGTTTTGCCTCTTCGTTTGCCAATGCCTCGAAGACGTCTTTTAGTTTCGGCTCGATCGCCATCGCTGCCAGCAGCGTATAGAGCTTCATCGCGGTCGCTTCCTTCTTCATCGCGTAGGTTATCGCTGCCTGGTAATCCATATTGGGCGTAGGCTCTACGGGAATAAGACATTCCGCGATCCTCATATCGGTCACGACCTCAGGCGAGAACGCCTCTGCGAACTCTTTTATCTCTTCAAGCTTTTGGCGATGTGCCTTTTCCTCGAGAGCGAATTGCTCGAATGTTTTTTTGATCTCGGGGTTTTTCGCTTTCTTTGCCATCTGGTTGTAGAAGCTCCATGCCGCCATTTCTTCTGCGATAGCGAATTCCAGTATGTCATTTACAGATTCAAAATTATCCATTTCCAGCCCTTTCGGTAAAAAATATGATCTTTACGTCTATGTATGATGATATTGTCTTTCGGCGGATAGTTCAAGCTTTTTTATGGTTTGCGGGCAGGTTAAATTGTTGACGGGGTTAATGTTTACGGTTATGCTTGCGGTATGCTTTTTGCGTTTAATGTAGCGATATTAATTACGATCAATAAGGAGTTTTGGCATGGAACGAAGAATATTTCTTAAGATAGGGGCAGGTATGGTATGCGGACTTTCGGCAGGTTGTATGCAGGACAGCCAGATGTTTGGTAACGATAAACGTGATTTTAAGATATCGCTGGCTCAGTGGTCGTTCCATAGAAAACTCTTTGCAAAAAAGATGGACAACCTTGATTTCGCGTCGGAAGCGGCAAGGCTCGGGTGTGAGGGCATCGAATACGTAAACGCTTTCTTCAAGGACAAGGCCGAGGACGAAAAGTATCTAGCCAGGATGAAAAAACGTGCATCCGATGCCGGCGTAAAGTCACTGCTTATCATGTGCGATGGCGAGGGCATGCTTGGCGATCCTAATAAAAACAAACGCATGCAGGCAGTTAAGAATCATTACAAATGGGTCGATGCCGCCAAGTATCTCGGCTGTCATTCGATCAGGGTTAATGCAGCTTCCAAAGGAACCTACGACGAGCAGATGAAACTCGCTGCCGACGGGCTTACAAAGCTTAGTATTTACGGAAAGGTCAACGGGATCAATGTCATCGTCGAGAACCACGGGGGACTTAGCAGTGAAGGCAAGTGGCTGCCGAAGGTCATTGAGATGACCGGGATGGATAACTGTGGAACACTGCCGGACTTTGGCAACTTCCCCAAAGAGGTTGACAGGTACGAAGCCGTTGATCTTATGATGCCTTATGCCAGGGCGGTAAGCGCAAAGAGCTACGACTTTGATGCTGACGGTAACGAGACGAAGATCGATTATTATAAGATGATGGACGTCGTGCTAAAGCACGGCTATCACGGCTATGTAGGCGTTGAATACGAAGGCAGCCGCCTTAGCGAAGAAGAAGGCATCATCGCAACACGTAAGCTGCTGGAGAAAATTCGTAGCGGTGAAAAGGCGTAGCGTTTTTAGGTATGAGCAAAATGTTTAAAGACAATCTAAGCGATATTGAACAGTCAGGCAGCGGTAAGCTTCCAAAGCGTCCGTACGGCAACACCGGCGTTAAGCTTTCGGTGATCGGCTTTGGCGGCATCGTCGTGATGAATGCAGAGCCGGACGCTGCAAGCAAAGCCGTCGCAGACGCTGTCGAACGCGGCGTAAACTATTTCGACGTCGCTCCCAGCTACGGCAATGCCGAAGAAAAGCTCGGCCCCGCACTTGAGCCGTACCGCAAGGATGTGTTCTTAGCATGCAAGACCGGCGAACGCACCAAAGAAAAGGCACAGCTAGAGTTCAAGCAGTCGCTAAAGAACCTTCGAACCAATTACTTCGACCTGTACCAGCTTCACGGGATAGTCGATGTTGAAAAGGATGTAGACGCTGCTTTCGCAAAAGGCGGAGTGATGGAAATGGTGCTCGAAGAAAAGAAGCAGGGCAGAATACGGCATGTGGGTTTTTCCGCACACACCCACGCCGCGGCGCTTGCAGCGATGGATCGTTATGATTTCGATTCGATCTTGTTCCCGGTAAACTTTGCGACTTTTTACAAAAACAAGTTCGGCCCGGAGGTTATTGCCCGTGCAAAGGAAAAGTCCCTGGCGATCTTAGCACTGAAATCCATGGCCTGTCAGAAGTGGCCCGCTGATGATCCGTTAAAAGAAAAATATCCCAAATGCTGGTATCAGCCGCTGACCGATCCGGATGATGTTCGGCTTGCACTTTCGTTTACGCTGGCACAGAATACGACGGCTCTGCTGCCGCCCGGCGAAGAGGAGCTTTTCAGGCTTGCTCTCGATGTCATGGCCGATTACAAACCGCTAACCGATAACGAGAACAAAAAACTCATCGCAATGGCGTCACAGCTTGACCCGATCTTCCCCGAATAAACCATTATTATTCCGCAGGCGGCAAGGTATCCGGTGCAGATTCAAGCTTATCGACCATACGCTCCAGCATCTGCGCGGTCTTGCCGGTCTTATCGGCGATGTGCTCGACCGCTTTTACAAGACGTGCTAAAAGTGTGATAAGGTAGATAAGTACACCGATGTAAACTACAGTAAATACTAATCCCAAAAGTGCAGGCATTCGGTAAATCCTTTCAATAAAAGGGGTAAATAGCGTTTTTGCCGATTATATCCGATTGGCTGTGATGAGCAAGGAGTGTTTTCAAATGTGCTTGTCAAAGCCGGCCTCCTGTGTTAAAATCCAAGCCTTTTACAGGAGATGCAGATGGATATTAAAACGTTAGTGCTTGGTGATTATGAAACAAACTGCTTTTGCGTCCGCCTGGACGACAGTGCGAAGGACTGCATTATTATAGACGCTGGGCTTTCACCCGAGCCGATGCTGGAGTACCTTGAAGAAAACAGCCTTAACCCCGTCGCAATCATCCTGACGCACACGCACATCGACCATATCTTCGGGCTAAAGGATTTGCGCAAGAGCTATCCGGCCATGAAGATCGTCGCTCACGAAGACGATGCCGAAGGGCTCACCGATCCGATGAAGAATCTTTCGGCGATGATGGACGCCGAGTTTACCGCAGACCCCGCCGATCAATTCGTTATCGACGGCGATCAGGTAAACTTTGCAGGTATCGAGCTTACCGTCATCCACACTCCCGGACACACACCCGGCGGAATGAGCCTTTATGCAAAAGACGATGGCATACTCTTCGCCGGCGATACGCTGTTTGACGGTTCCGTAGGACGCACCGATTTCCCGGGCGGAAGCACCGAGACGCTTATCAATTCGATAAGGACAAAGCTATTGCCCTTGCCCGACGAAACGATTGTCTACACAGGACACGGGCCGGAAACAACCATCGGACAGGAAAAGCAGCACAACCCCTTCCTGAAATAACAGCGGCGTGCTACTTAAACTTATCGATAAGTCGTTTTGATATCCTGTTTATATATTTGGTTTTCGGCCTGGCTTTGTTGAGTTTTCTAACAGTACCTATCGCAGGCTTTGCGTCGTCACCTATTCGATCCAGGGCATCCAACGCAAAATGCAGTTCTACTTCCGGCCTGTCAAAATCCATAAGCTTCTTTTCGATCGCCCCGGCCGCTTCTTTTGTGTAGCCTGCCAAACCCAGCCCCTTCGCCGCGGCCACACTAACACTAAGGTCGTCATCGCCAGCGGCTGTTCTGAGTTTATCAGCATCGCTTCTCGGCGAAAGCTGACCTATCGCGGTAACGGCCCAATACCTCGCAGCAGCGTCATCGCTTGCCAAAGCTTTGTACAATATTTTTCTGTCCGCTACATCAGGCTTTGATGCAATTATCGCAAGCTCTAAAAGTTTTTTCGTTCGTTCTTTGCCGCCTTTGCTGTGAAGTATCGCATGTTCGCTGCCAAGCTCTTTGGCCAGTGCCCTTCTTGTCGGCTCTGGTATCAACCCGGCGTCCCGCGTCTCGATCATCCAGTCACTTAGCACTTTTGCAAGATGCTTTTTAACGCCTGCGTACTTTGCGTTATCGACAAGGTTGTTCGTCTCCCACGGATCGTTATCCAGATCGTAAAGCTCCTCAGCCGGCCTGCGATCCGCCATCCACTGCGCCTGCACATTGTTAAGCTTACCCTCAGCATACAGCCTGCGCATCTCCTTCATCGTGTTGCATTTTTCCGCATAGCTAAGGTACGGCAGATAAGGAACGAACGGCATAAAGTTGCGAACATAACGATACCGCGTATCACGAACCGAACGCACCATGTCGTATATCTCATCGATGCGGTCACGTGCCCCGAAAATATATTTCCGTTTGGCACCCAGTCGCCGTCCAAGAAAAGCCTGTCCCTGCATGTGCTCCGGAACCTTTACCCCCGCAAGGTTCAGCGTTGTCGGACCAAAATCGATAGAGTTTACCAGTTGGTCGTCGGTTGTCCCCGCCTGTCCCTGACGGCTGACCCTGAACTGCTCAGGTATCCGAACAATGACCGGAACAAGCGTCCCAGAATCGTAAAGCCAACGCTTGGCACGCGGCAGCCCGTCGCCATGATCCGACCAGATGAATATTATCGTCTCTTCGTAAAGCCCCGCCTCTTTAAGCTCGGCAATTTTATCAGCTGCAAAATAATCAAACTCCGTAATAGCCTCGTTTAGCCTGGCAAGATCGCGACGCACCGCAAGCGTATCCGGATAGATCGGCGGAACCGTCATCTTCTCCGGCTTTTGCCATTCGGATTTCTTTAGTCGTCCCGGGTGCGACTTGTCAAATTTCGCACTGCTCCAAAGCCTCGATTCATGCGTTCCGGTAAAATTGAACACCGCAAAGAATGGCGACCCTTCCGGGCCGTTCTTCCAGTGAGCCTTCCTGCTCGACTCGTTCCACCCCTCCATCGGTGGATTAGAAAAATTGTAATCCGTTTTTGAATTGTTCGTGCAATAGTATCCCGCTTCCCTGAGGTATCCCTGGAAGCCTTTCATTGCCTCCGGCCTCGACGCCCTGCATCGCATGTCGCACGCGCCAAGGCTGCTCGGATACATCCCCATTATTATCCCCGTCCTGTTCGGGGCACACACGCCATGAACTGTAAACGCCTGCGTGTACCGAACGCCCTCTTCGGCGATTTTGTCGATGTTAGGAGTGATAGCATTCTCGTCGCCATAACAGCCGATATGCGAGCTGATATCCTCGGTGCTGATCCAAACGATATTAGGCCGTTTGCCCGATGCTTTGCTTTGTTGATCAAACCCTTCAATGCACCCGCCAAGCGACAGCGCCGCCGCACTTAATCCCGATACCTTCAAAAAATCTCTTCGTGTAAAACGCATACGTTTATTCCTTTCGTTATTATTTTGCGGGCTTATAATTTGGATTTGGTCGGGGTATCTTTGCTCCCAATTTTTTCTGCCATGCCTTCAGCATTTCGTGCATTTGCCTGGCTTTGCCCGGCATCTTTTTCGCCAAGTCGTTTTTCTCACCAATATCGTCTGCAAGATTATACAGTTCTATCTTATCTTCTTCATAGAATTCGATCAGTTTCCAGTCCCTCGCCCGGATTGCCGCACCCGGCGTCCACGTCGAACCATGATAATGCGGATAATGCCAGCAGATCGCTTCACGCCCAAGCCGCTTGCCGCTCTTGATAAGCTCCGTAAGCGAACAGCCGTCGGCATGCAGCTTTGGCTTTAAACCAATTCCCGCCATCTCTAGCATGGTCGGAAAATAGTCCATACTGACAACCGGCTCATTGCTGACCGACCCAGCCTTTGTCAAGCCAGGCGCACGAATAATAAGCGGCACACGAATACCGCCCTCATAGCACCAGCCTTTGCCGCTGCGAAGCGGAGCATTGCTCGTAGGCCCCGGCCGGCGACTCGTAGCAAGACCGCCGTTGTCAGAAGTAAAGATCACGACAGTATTATCGTCGATCCCCATCTCATCAAGAGCATCCATCAACCGCCCGATGTTGTCATCCATCCCCTGCACCATCGTCGCATAATCGGCCCTGTCCTGCCAAAGCTTCGTCTGAGCATTACGCTCTGTAACAACATTAGACATATCTTCCTGAGGCATATCTGCAAGACGCTTCTTGTATTTATCCAGATGTCTGGGTCCTGCCTGGATCGGGGTATGCACCGTGTAATAGGCCAAGTATGCCAGAAACGGTTTACTCTTATTGCGGCTCTTCATAAAGTCGATAGTCTCATCGGTCATCCGGTCCGGCAGATATTCGCCCTTGGGCCCGTCTTCTAAGGCAGGATTTTTATACGGCGAATAATAACCGCCCGGCGGCTGACCCATGTGGTGCCCGCCCTTGTTAATATCAAAGCCCTGATCCTCGGGCCAGAAACCCTTGCTGCCAAGATGCCACTTACCGGCGAAGAATGTTTGATACCCATTCGCTTTTAATACTTCTGCAATGGTAACTTCTTGGTGAGCAAGTTCATGCCGATTCTCTGGAGTGATGAGTTTAGGATTCCGCCTGTTATGGCCCTTGATCCAGTCTGTGATATCAACACGAACCGGGTGTCGCCCCGTCATGATCGCTGCCCGCGTCGGCGAACACACCGGACATGCAGCATACGCATCGGCAAACTTCATACCTGATTTTGCAAGTCGATCAAGATTAGGTGTATCGTAAAAAGTGCTTCCAAAACAGCTAAGGTCCGCCCACCCAAGATCATCGACCAACACAAAAAGAAAATTCGGCTTCTTGCCGGACGTATCAGATCCAATGCCAAGCTCCAGAGCGCATCCGCCAAGCGCCAACGCCGCCGCACTTGATCCGGATATCTTCAAAAAATCCCTGCGTGTAAAGCGCATCTAATCCCTTTTATGTTTATGTATGAAATCACCGCTCAAAATAAAACCCTGTTCGGGCAGCAAGCTGCACGAATCGTTTTGAACATTTGAGTTTTAATATTAGTATTTGTTTCGGATTTCGGATTTAGTGCTTAGGATTTCATTAACAAGCTTAAAAGCTTGTTAATGGTCCACCGGTTCGCCAAGGAAGCTTTTAAGCTCACTCAGCTTCTCGTCGAGCATCCCAGGCGTCTTGGCCTCAAGGTTAAGCCTCAGCAACGGCTCGGTGTTGCTCGGGCGAACATTGAACCACCAGTCCTTAAGCTGGATGGTAACACCGTCAAGATCGTCCTGCTGACCATCGCTGTACTTTCTGCCAAGTTCATTCATGGTGCCTTCTTTATCGTCAACCTCAAAGTTGATCTCGCCGCTGGCACTGTACCTTCTAAGCGGTGCGACCATCTCGCTTACGGTTTGATCGCTGTGCCCAACGATATTAAGCATGTGCACAAGCGTTATCATCCCCGAGTCGGCAAAGAAGTTATCCCTGTAATAGAAATGCCCGCTAAGTTCACCACCAAACACCGCATGGGTATCACGCAACGTCTTTTTCATAAACGAATGCCCCACACGCTCACGGCGTGGTGTCCCGCCGTACTTGATGATCTCTTCCTGGACCACATGGCTGCTGCGAAGGTCATAGATGATCGCAGACTTCGGGTTCTTCTTCAGGAAATACGGAACCATCAGCGACGTCAAAAGATCGCAACTGATATTCGTCCCCTGCTCGTCAATCATCATTAGCCGATCTGCATCGCCGTCAAAGCAAACGCCGAAGTCCGCACCTTCGCTTTTGATAGTCTCTTTAAGTTCTTGCAGGTTCGCTTCCACAAGCGGGTTCGGATCGTGCTTGAAAGTTCCGTCATGAGTAAAGTTGATCGGGATGATCTCGATCGGTGCGTCCATACCTTCGAATATGTCAGGTATCGATTTGCCCGCCATTCCATTGGAGGCGTCTACAACGAATTTCAGTGGGCGGATGCCCGGCTCGTAAAACTTCAAAACATGGTTCCTGTAATCGGCGGTGATGTCAAAACTTTCAACAGAACCGCTGACTGCGCCCTTGGTATGAAGCAGTGCCGTCGCGATATGTTTTATCTCTTTAAGCCCCGTATCTTCGCCGACAGGTTTCGCGCCCAAGCCGGATATCTTAAACCCGTTATATTGAGCCGCGTTGTGAGAGGCCGTCACCATTACCCCGCCGCACGTACCAAGATGGTTGATCGCAAAATACATCTGCGGCGTATCGATCAGACCGATGTCGATCACGTTTGCCCCGGTCGCGTTCATACCTTCGATAAGCGCCTTGGTAAGCGATGGGCTGTGCGTTCGCATATCGCGAGCAACACAAACACTCTGCGCGTTCGCCTGTCCGCGCTCATAACCCCTAAGCAGTGAGCGAAGGAACTGAGCCGACGCATGACCGATCTTCCACGCAGCCTCCTCGTCAAGCTGTTCCTGATAAACTCCCCGTATATCGTAAGCTTTGAAAATTGAAGGGTCCATTTCGTTCTCCATAACAAAGGATTCATGTTTTTGTACCGCACTCAACCTATGACAGTTTAAACCCCAAAAATCCCCATGTCAACAATCATCCACCAAATAATATCAAGCGTGCAAAATAATGAAATAAAGCTATAATAAATACAAACAGGACAACAAACGAAGCAATTAATGATGTCTATTTTTGTCATTTCTGCAAATCCAGAGCATGGAAATAAAAAATGAAAAAGGCTGAAAAAACGACCACAGCGGTTCTCTGGGCACTTATTATGGTGATCTGCCCGGGTCTTGTCACAGCTCAAGCGAAAAAAATGAGCACAGGGCCCGAGAAAATGATCTCCACGGAAGATTTCCCAAAGGTATCCGAAGCGACAGCTATCACGAAAGGGCCCAAGGAGCACTTCTTTGCCAGCTATTACGGCATCAATTCATGGAGCGCCGATCAAAGATATGTCACGGTCCTTCAAACGCCGATAAAGTTCAGGCTGCCCACTGAAAATGACCCTGCAACGCTAGGGTTGGTCGATCTCAAAACCAATGAGTTTATCCCTCTCACCGAAACTCGCGCCTGGAATTTCCAGCAAGGCTGCATGGCGCATTGGCTTGGGACATTCCCGAATTCGCGTATTATCTACAACGATATCGCAAGCGGGAAAATCGTTTCCATCATTATGGACGTCCACACAAAACGAAAGATCAAGACGATCCCCTACCCGATCGCTGCCGTCTCGCCGAATGGAAAAGAAGCTGTCAGCATTAACTTCTCGCGACTTCGCACTACACGCCGGGCTTACGGATATGGAGGCCAAGGCCAGGACGCAAAATTATCCACGCAGTTCCCAACCGATGACGGATTGTTTCTCGTCAATCTCGATACAGGAAAAGCCAAACTTCTTATTTCCATTAACGATGTAAAAGAACAGGTCCCCGAAATCCCAGAAGATGGAATCGAATACTTCAATCATGTCCTATTTAGCCGCCAAGGCGGCAAGATATTCTGGCTGGCCCGGGCTACACCGAGAAGAAACACCACGGCCTTTACCGTTAACCGGGACCGATCCGATCTGCGGAGATGCTTTCCGGATAAATGGGGAGGGTCGCATTTCGATTGGCTAAACGAAAACGAGTTGATGATCACCGCCAAGTACAAAGCTAAATCATATGCCCACATACTCTTTACCATCGGTCAGGATAACTATAAACGCCTGGGCAAAGGACAGTTGGATTTCGACGGACATGGCACTTTTTCACCGGACGAGAAATGGATGTTGACCGAGACGTATCCAAGTAGAGACACACACGAGCAGAAACTCTTTTTGATGAATACCAAGACCGAAGCAGTTTTGGAGTTGGGACGATATGTTCATCAACCGGAGTTCAGAAAGAACGGAAAGGACGCACAGTGCGATCTGCACGGACGATGGAGCCCAAAGGGAGACATGATCGGGTTCAATTCCGTTACCACAGGCCAAAGGCAGGCATACATTATAAAACTAAACTAAAGATTTAAATCGTTCCAGGCAATCAGGAGGCGTTTAAAATATTTGAATTTCAGTCATTAGTGCTTGTTTAGGATTTCGAATTTCGTGCTTAGAATTTGCTGCATTTTCTAATGCAGCTTACAGGTGTTCGTTCGGATCGTGTATCCGAACATTTTCTCGCCCTCCGCTCCCGGCCTTGTCCATCTGATGTGCCGTAAGGAACAGACGGATCGCATAGCCTACAACAGACATGCCTACAAGAAAGAAAAAGCCCGCGGCAATGAATATAAAGATCGCAGGCAGCACAACGATCAACCCACCAAAGCACAACAGCGCGATCCCCAAAGTAAGCACCCCGCTCGCAATACCCTTAGTAGCCTGTGAAAACTGACTCGAACAACCTTTAAACATCGCATACTCCTTAAAAGAAAAGTGAGCCCGTCTAAGCGAGCTCACTTATTTCATCATCCTACATCATACCGCCCATTCCGCCCGGCATAGGAGGCATTGCTTCTTTCTTTTCCGGTATCTCGCTTACAATAGCGTCCGTCGTCAGCAGCAGCGAAGCGATAGACGCACCGTTTTGCAGCGCCGTCCTTTCCACTTTCGTAGGCACGATAACGCCAAACTTTACCATGTCGCCATACTTTTTACCAAGCGCGTCATAGCCGAAATTAAAATCGTCATTTTCAAGCACCTTCTGTGCAATGATCGATCCATCCAGCCCTGCGTTGGTTGCGATCTGCTTGATCGGTGCAAGCACCGCACGCCTTACAATGTCAACGCCAACCTTTTCGTCACCGCTGCATTTTATCTTATCGAGCCTGCCAAGCACCTTCAGCGAAGATATTCCGCCGCCCGGCAGAAGGCCCTCTTCGACCGCTGCCCTGCACGCATGCAGCGCATCTTCGACACGTGCCTTCTTTTCTTTCATCTCAGCTTCGGTAGCAGCGCCTACGTTTATCTGTGCAACTCCGCCTGCCAGTTTCGCAAGACGTTCCTGCAGCTTCTCGACATCGTATTCGCTCGTCGATATCTCGATCTCGTTTTTGATCTGATCGATGCGGGCCTTAATGTCAGCGCTTTTGCCGGCACCTTCGATGATCGTCGTCGAGTCCTTGTCGATAGTAACTTTTTTCGCTTGCCCAAGCTGTGCCAGCTCAAGCTTTTCGATATCCACCCCAAGATCCTCAAAGATTGCCTGTCCGCCCGTTAATAATGCGATATCCTGTAGCAGTGCTTTACGCCTGTCGCCAAACCCCGGCGCCTTTACCGCCGCGATCTGCAGCGTCCCGCGAAGCTTGTTGATAACCAGCGTTGCGAGTGCCTCGCCCTCTACGTCTTCGGCGATAATAAACAGGGGCCTGCCCTTCTTGGCAACCTGCTCTAACACAGGTACCAGCGACTTAACCGTTGTGATCTTCTTTTCAAAGATAAGGACAAAAGGCTTATCAAGCTCGACCGTCATGCTCTCGGGATTAGTGATAAAGTGCGGGCTAAGATAGCCCTTATCAAACTGCATACCTTCCAGCAGCTCGACAACCGTCTCCAGCGATTGTCCCTCTTCGACGGTAATAACCCCGTCCTTACCGACCTTGTCCATTGCTACCGCCATCGTCTTACCGATCTCAGCGTCCTGGTTTGCGGAACACGTCGCAACCTGTTCGATCTGCTTGGTAGATGTGATCTGGATGCTTTTTTCCGCCAGTGTGTCAACTATCATAGCCACTGCTTTATCGATACCCTTCTTGACCTGCATCGGGTTGGCACCAGCAGTGATGTTCTTTAGCCCTTCGTCAAAGATCGCTTCGGCAAGGATCGTAGCCGTCGTAGTCCCGTCCCCCGCTACGTTGGACGTCTTCGACGCAACTTCCTTTACCATCTGTGCGCCCATATTCTCATAAGCATCTTCAAGCTCGATCTCTTTGGCAACCGTTACGCCGTCTTTGGTAACCGTAGGCGAACCGTACGATTTTTCCAGTATTACATTTCTCCCGCACGGGCCCAGCGTGATCTTTACCGCCGCTGCCAGTTTCTTAACTCCTTCGCGGATCGCCGCACGTGCCTCGGTATCGAACGCTATCTTTTTTGCTGCCATTATTGTTCTCCAATTTTATAGTTACAATTATAAGTTGCTTCACATTGTCATCCCAGCGAAAGCTCCGGATCCATTTTTGCAATTACAACTTGCTTTTCATAAACAAACCAAAATAAATCAGCATCGCCGCAAGGCGATACCATTACTAATATCGATTAACTAATAACTATCTACTGCAATAGCTCGTGAAACGAGTTATTGCAAGATCGCCATCACATCGCTCTCTTCCATGATCATATATTCTTTGCCGTCGAGCTTGATCTCGGTCCCGGCATAGCTGGTAAACAGAACCTCGTCACCTTTTTTAACCGTCAGTTTGCACCGCTTGCCGTCTTTGCTCATTCTGCCGGCACCTACGCTTACCACTTTTCCACGCTGCGGACGCTCCTTAGCAGACTCTGGCAGCACGATTCCCCCTGCCGTTACGGACTCTGCTTCAAGACGTGCTACAAGGATCTTATCATCCAATGGTCGGATCTTCATTCTTTAATGCTCCTTTCAAAATCATAGCTTTTTACAGATTATGCTCTATTTTTAAAAAATCTCAATATTTTTCACTAAATAATAATACCGATACCACCAATACCGCAAATAATATGCCAGCAAGCCCACTTAGCCAAAACAGACTGTAAGTGCATAAACCACAGGCTGTTACGTTTATCACGTAAAAACCACAGTCTCCTGCCATTTCGTGCACACTGCCACCATGGCAGAAAGACCCCTGACAGAACAACCTTTGTCCAATTTGGAAGCTCGATTTTTTGTTCTCAAAGTCACTATTTAGCCAACAATTGTTATGGAGATTATAGCAGCTAGCGGTTAAGATCGCGAAACGTAAGATGTAAACCATAAGGAGAGATAAGTTGCACACCGGGCTAATAGAGTGGATCAGCGAGCAAAAAGGCTTTGGTTTCATCACCCCCGACGCCGGCGGAGATGACATCTATGTAAACTATTCCGAACTCGACGGACTCGAGGAAGGCCAGAAAGTCCGCTTTATACTCAGCGATGGAAACCGCCAGGCACTACACGTCAACCCATATTAACATGGAATAGCCTTAACTACTGTAATAGCAAAGACTAATAGAAACTTGCCCGCTTTGGGTAAAAAATTGTCATCCATATACTTAAAACCTCTAAAAACCCCCTTTTCGGCCAATATCAACGATAAACCTCATTAAAAGCAAGGGATTAATCTCGCCCCGCCCGATAAAATCGCCTTGACAGCCGATCTATTACACCTTATCATTACGTGGCTCAACACCGAGCGATAATCAAGCAATGTTAACTGATTGGAAAGGAAAAATGGAAAACACAAAGAAAATTTTACAGGAAAAACTGTCTCCAGAGCACTTTGACAGACTCATGGCTCTGGCTAACCCGAAAATGCACGGCTTTATTGCCGATGCGATCGAACTGACTACCCCGGACTCGGTTTACATCTGCACTGACTCAAGCGCCGACACTGACTATATAAAGCAGCTCTCGCTGACCAATAGCGAAGAGAAGCCCCTGCCAACAAAAGGCCACACATACCACTTTGACGGCCCAAAGGATCAGGCACGTGACAAAGCAAACACTAAATATCTCGTAGCAAAAGGCACTGACCTCGGCGATAGCTTAAACCAAATGGACAAAGAAGAAGGAACCGCAGAAATTCGCGGAATCTTCAAAGACTCGATGGTCGGCAAGCAGATGCTGGTAGCTTTCTTCTGCCTCGGACCAACAGACTCAGAGTTTTCCATCTCATGTGTACAGGTCACAGACTCAGCATACGTAGTACACAGCGAAGCAATGCTTTACCGCACAGGCTACGAGCAATTCAAGAAACTTGGCGATTCGCCAGAGTTCTTTAGATTCATGCACACCGCCGGCCGACTCGAAAACGACGTATGCAAAGACGTTGACAAAAGAAGAGTATACATGGATCTCGATTCGAACCGCGTATACTCTACCAATACACAGTACGCAGGTAACACCGTCGGCCTGAAAAAACTCGCCCTTCGCCTTGCGATCAACAAATCTTCAAACGAAGGCTGGCTCGCTGAACACATGTTTGTAATGGGCGCACACGGCCCCAACGGAAGAGTTACATACTTCACCGGTGCCTTCCCGTCAGCTTGCGGAAAAACATCGACCGCAATGATACCAGGCCAGACCATCATCGGCGACGACATTGCATACCTAAGAAACAAAGACGGCGTAATGCGTTGTGTTAACGTAGAGAACGGCATCTTCGGAATCATCCGCGACGTAAACCCGGACGACGATCCTGTCATCTACGACTGCCTCACAAAAGAAGGCGAAGTCATCTTCGGAAACGTACTCATCGGCGAAGACAATAAGCCATACTGGCTTGGCATGGGTTCGGACATCAACGTAAAGGGTGTCAACTATCAAGGTAATTGGGCTCCAGGCCAAACTGATGCCAATGGTAATGAAGTAACGCCTTCCCATAAGAACGCTCGCTACACCGTAAGGATCGCCGACCTTGACAATGCAGACCCCGAATATAACTGTCCTAACGGTGTTCCCGTCGGCGGCATCATCTATGGTGGTCGTGACTCTGACACACTCGTACCCGTCGAGCAGGCGTTCGATTGGGAAGAGGGAATCGTCTCAAAGGGTGCATCTGTCGAGTCTGAAACAACCGCTGCTACCCTCGGCGCAGAAGGCGTCAGAACATTTAACATCATGGCCAACCAGGACTTCGTTGCTGTCCCCCTCGGAAGATACATACAGAACAACCTTGATTTCGCAAAGGGCGCAGACACCGCTCCCTCGATCTTCTCGGTCAACTACTTCTTAAAGAATGCTCAAGGCAAATATCTAAACGCTATTCTCGACAAAACCGTCTGGATACTCTGGGCAGAGCTAAGAGTTAACGGCGACGTCGAAGCCATCAAGACCCCAACCGGTTACATCCCGATCTACGAGGATCTCGCAAAGCTGTTTAAGGAAAAACTAAACAAAGAGTACACCAGGGAAGAATACATTGAGCAGTTCACCGTTCGTATTCCGAATCTGCTCGCAAAGATCGACCGCGTAGAGGCGATCTATAAAGCAAAGGTTGCAGACACCCCTCAGATCGTTTACGATGTATTCGACCGTATTCGTAAAAGACTTGCCGACCTCCAGGCAAAATCAGGAGACATGGTAAGCCCGTACGATCTGTAAAAAAAGTAACACAAAAAACAAAAGGCCGGGATTTAACAACCCCGGCCTTTTTTATTGCCTCTTTGTCGTTCCATAGACCAAAACTCAAACTTCGTTTGACCGTAATGTGTTTGAGAACACACTCCTAAGGCAGATCGAACGGCTCGACCTTCGTCGTGCCCTCTATCGTCATCGGAATAGTCATCCCTTTCGGCATATGTTCGCTCGGAAGTATTTTCACAGAACCGGAAAAATTCATCGTAGTCTCGCCGCCTATGACCCAGCCGGTTGCTTCATCTATTTTCATCGTTCCGTTTTGTGTCCCGGTAAGTTGCATATTCATTTTCATGCCCTTTACTTCGATAAGCTTAGAGTCTTCGTTCCCCATATCCATTTTAGACGTCACACCAAGAACAGCCGTCCCGTCTTTACGCTCTTTCAGCATATAAGTCGTATCGACATCGATGGGCATACCCGCACCGCCGATGCTGATTATGTTATCCCACATATCCCCGATACCGACAGCACCATCCGGAAAAGCCGCAAACATCTCGCTGTTCATTTCTTTCAGCTTATCTTCGTCCATGAAATTTTTCATCATATCACTCATCGCTTTTGCTTCTTCAGGGTCTTCCATTACCGAAAACATCTTTTCCAACATTTCGTCAAAGCCCTCGACGTCAACGATCTGGCCTTTATTCGAGACCTTAACAACAAACTCCACTCCATTCATATTTTTGAACATTTGAGACATCATCGCAGCCTGCGGATTGTCAGCATTCTCGTCAGGATTCGCCGAATCGTATTCGAACGATCCGCCAGGCGAGCTAACCGATCCTTTGGCCCTTAAACTTTCGTAGGTCATTTTAATCGTTGCGATATTTTCAGCATCCACTGCCAAAACTTCTGAGATGGTTTCTATTGTTATATCCTGTGTTGAAGTGATCGCCTGACCGTTCATCGTTTGCGAAGTCTTTTGGAACACGGTTGTTTTAGAGCCAAACTTCTGACCAGCCGTAAGATTAAGCTTCAGATCGATCTTATCACCCGCCCCAGCAAAACAATCAGAGCCAATAGAAATGACCGTCAATAAAAGAACCAGACCAATTAACAGTTTGTGAGTTTTCATTTTATTTTCCCTTCAGATAAAAGTAATAATTTTATATTCCTTGAACCTTTTAACAGGTTCACATTATACTATACAATATAAAGCTGTCCAGCCGAAACCCCGACTTGTCGCGACCAATGCGGTTATTCTAATCCAATAGCACCGCTATTGGTCCGCTTTCTTTACTTCAGGATTCCACCTCTGCATATTTTTGTCCTGCATCCGCAATTGCTTATCCAGTTCATCAAGTTCGCTACTTGCTTGGGTTGACTCCGTAGGCAATGAAAAACCTTCGATTGTAACTTCGACATTATCAGCTGTCCCAGTCATCACTGCATTCATCCGCACAAGCGCCGCACCTGAAAGCCATTCTTCGTCAATCTTAGGGAGCATAGCATTTCTGCCGTTTACATCTGTAAAATCAAATAGCTTTGTTTTGGTCCTAAGACGCACCGGGCCGAGAGCATCCATTACATTAGCATTCACATTGGTTCCCGCTTCCGGCAGAAAGGCCTCACCGCGTCCCTTGTTAACAAGCAAATAAACGGGCGTGTATTCCGAATATATATTCTGTGACAGGTCAATACGCGACACTTTTTTAACACGCCGATCGAACAATAGATTTATTTTCTTTTCATGAAGCACCACAGACACAGTGTTATCTCTCTCAAGAACATCGTATATGACCACCTGCTCGGCGCCAAAAGAACCTTTCATCCCTGACTCCAAAGGGACTTCCAAAACGATCTCATATTTGTAAATATCAAGGTTGGCACGAGCTGAATACGTGCCCGTCTTATCTTTGTATTTATGAAGACGTGCTCCGTCCAGACTGAATATCTCAGTATAAGAAAACTTCCCGTCAAAAGGATTAACCAGTTTGATATCGCCTAATACTTCCTGTATTGAAGACATGAATTTTTCATTATAATATCCTTGGCGCTTAGATGTTGAAACATACTGAGACTTAAGAACTTTACCGTCCGCGTATTCCATCTTTGCATTGTGCATCCCTTTGAGTATCGCGAATTGTCCATCCGGTAAACCGCTTATGACATTCTTTGTGCTTATGGATTTTTCTCTCGTATCATTCTTGTTAAATCTGAATTCGTCGGATACCATCAGGTTTCCATGGTCAAAATCCATGGTCACTCCTTCAACTTTTATCGCCGAACTCTCAACCGCTGCCCGCTCTTTTAAAAAGTCAATGTTCCACATATTCGTACCTACCCACATCAAAAGATAAGCTCCGACAACCAACATTACAGTTCTGACTGTACGTCTGGTCATAAATTGATAACTAATGATTATAACTCCAAGTATGATCTCATAAAGATGTTTGGCAACAGTGTAAGACGCCTCCAAAGATGCGATCTTATATATATCATGATTACCTAACTGCCTCAAAGCAGGGAAGACCATCCCAGCTACGCTCATCAGGATCATCAAAACTACAACAACTGCAAACACAATGATACCAACAAGAGCGTACCTGCTGAACTTCGGTGTAACCGACGCAAGAATAGCGAAAGGAATTATATAAGCCAGCTTTTCTATAATAACTTCAGGAACCGCCAGAAGCAGATGGTACCCCGACGCCCCGTTAGCTCCCAGCACAAACAGCTCAGCAGCCAGAAGCGGCAAAACCAAAACTGTTAATATAGAACATGCCTTAGAAAGCAGCAAACCTTTACGCGAGATGGGGCGAGTGAACCAAAACGCCGTAGACCCAACCACAGAATCGTCTTGGATCACCAAAGGAATAACAACGATCATCATGATCCCCTGCAAAAAACCCACAAGCTTCATAAGCAAAGGCAAAAGCATCTGGAACTGAAAAACCTCTGCCGCCAGTCGCTGACCGTATATCCCCAACGCCAGTTGAACGACAATAAGCAACAGCCAGACAATAAGCAAATACCTCAGCCGGATCAGATCTTTCTTGAACACATGTGTTATAATATTCATAAGTTAATCCTATAATTCATTTATCATAAACTTTTTAGCGAACACAACAAATATCTCACGAAGGGACATCCCCGACATTTCTACATTCGTGCAATTGCCGAATATCTCGCGGATTTTCCCGTCCCCGTCTTCATACTGACTGTCGACAAAATGAACCGTCCTGCCCTGACGTTCCGGAAGATACCACTCCTTAGGAAATGCAATATCACCCTCGACCGGCTCATCCAAAGTCACCTCCACACGCCTAAACCGTTTCTGAAGGTCCTCGGTCTTTTCGATAACCTTCAATACTCCTTTGTCAATAATACCAACCCAGTCAGCAAGACGTTCGACCTCGTCGATATCATGAGAAGATATGAATATCGTCCAGTTCTCGTCCTCGGTAATATCAAGCATGCCCGTAATAAACTCATCGCGTACCAATGGATCGAGCCCGCTGAAAGGCTCGTCGAATATCAGCAGCTTCGGACGATAAGCAAGTGAAGAGATCAAAGCAGCCTTCATCTTCATACCGCGAGACAGGCTCTTGATCTTTTGCTTCATCGGAAGATTGAATTGCTTTATCAGATCGTTGCAAAATTCGTCGTCCCATGCCGGATACATCGCCTTGCAGTAATTCAAAAACCGTTCAACGCTCATCCACTCCGGCATCTCCTGGTTCTCCGAAACGTAGCCGATCTGACCGAACTGGTCACAACCGAGTTTGGCAGAATCCACACCCAAAACTTCAGACGACCCTTCCGTCGGCATCATAATATTCATTAACGTTTTGATCGTTGTGGTTTTACCCGCACCGTTCGGACCCAAAAAAGCAAAAATGCTACCTGCCGGAACCGACAGGTGCAAGTCCTTTACAGCAACCGTTTTGCCAAAACGTTTTGTCAGACCTTTTGTTTCAATGGCATTTGTCATTATTTACCTTTCCTCTCTTTCAATGACCAATTACTATCGATCGCATTGATGACATCTTCTTTGGTGATGGACAGTCGCTTCGATTCGACAATTAGCTCTTCGACTTGATCGTTTAAGATTTTGTTACGTTGATCCTTACTCGCAGGGCTTAGCTGTGAAACGACACTCCCGATCCCGGGACGAACCTCTAACATGCCCTCGCGAACCAGGTGACCGACCACTTTGCCCGCTGTGTTAGGATTGATGCGAAGCTCCTTGCTCATCTCCCGAACAGAAGGAAACTTATCTCCGGGCTTTAACTGGCCGGTAGCTATAGCCTTTTTAACCGCATACACGATTTGCTCGTAGATGGGACTGCCATACTGAAATTTGATCGTAAAATTTATCACGTCTTTAAATTCCCTTACCTAACTAACCGTACTATATCACCTAGTACACCTCTGGCAAGGAAAAAATGTTTTTTTTGAAAATTTTACAAAATCCGCGTTATTTGACTAAAAACCCCGACTAAATCAACACCAAAGCTATTAATTCGACACGGTAAACGCATACGAAGATCTCGGAACCCCTTGCCCTGCCATCGAAATCTTATACCTGCCAGGCGGGATATGCGGCAAGGGTCTATAATATGTTTGGCCATTTTTAAGCCGGACGGTCTGCCCGACTATTAATCTCCCAGCCTCTGTCTCAATGACTAAAAGTCTAACCTCTTTACCCCCGCACCCCTGTATTTTTATCGCCGGAACCTCACCAGCCGCGAAACTATTTCGCGAACATATATTCGGGTCTCGGATCTCGCTGTAAAGCACCGCCGTCAATGGTTCTGCCCCGATCACAGGGTTGTCCGGATCCTCCGCCAGAAGATCCTCCATCGAACCACACCCTATAACACCAAGCGATATCGCCACCGCAAGAAACATCCCCAGCCAGCCGAAATAAGTAAGAGTCTTCATAGCCACATTATAATAGTTCAAAACCCAAAAGCAACAAGGCAATTACTGATTTATCATTCGGAATATGATTAAGGGTTACCCTTAAAGTTTACAGAAATACAAAAAAACCGCCTTACCAACAATTATATCGTTACTGACGAACATATCATCTTCGCCTTTTCTTGCTACGATCAAACCGTTGTTAGCGTCATCGATTTCTTTAACGATCCCAACGCGTGCCCCTTGCTCGATACGAAAGACTAACACATCGTCAACTTTAAAATTTTCCGCAAGCTTGTTCACAAGAACCCTGGAGCTAGCTGGAACCCTCGGAGACGCAACATCGCTTGACACATAAAATGCCTCAAACGCGATCGCCTTGATCGCAAATGCAATCACAAGTGCTACTGTAAGGCCAATAGCTGTTTTCTTCGTCTGCTTCTTCATGTATGTCAAAAATCTACCCTTAGCTTTCGCTATCATTTTCCCAAGTTCTTCTGCATTCCCAAATTCTTTCTCGATCATTTCTGCAACCTCACTTTCTGATAAGCCTTTACTTTCCCCAGCCGTTAACAATTCCTGTATATGGTTTTCAAGTTCGCTCCGAACCCGCCGCCCGTCTTTCTTGGTCAAGTCCGCAACCTCCATTATTCTGTCTAAGTATTCTTCTATATTCAACATAACTAACCTATTACATTACACAAATTCAACTTGCACTGCATAAGCAATCAACGGACCGCGATCTTATCACCCTGAAGGGTGTTTAGCATGGCGCACCTCTCAGCACCAGCGTCATCCCTTTTACGATATCCGACCACGTCGCCAGGTCTTCTTCAAGCGACCCGGCCCCTTTCCCCGTCAGTTTATAGTAAAGACGCTTCCTCCCGTTCTTTTCATCTCGAACCTGTTTATCAGCGCAGATCTGCCCCTTCTTTTCCAACGAGTACAACAGCGGATACAGCGTTCCTTGTCCCAGCGAAAATATATTTTCGCTTCGTTTCGCCAGCGTCGTCGCGATCTCATACCCGTACATGGGTCGTTCCGACAGTATTTTTAAAACCAGCGTCCGGGCACATCCTTTACGATATTGAGCTTCCGATCCCATAATATATACCTTTCTATAAATACTATGCAATACATAGTATCGGCCCACACAAGAAAACACAACACAAAAAATAAAAAAAAACAATAGTTAGAGGATGACCGGCTTGGACTTGACGGGAATCAAAATGATTTTGTGCGCATTTATCGTCAAAATCGCTCAAAATCGCTTTTTAAAACACCCGTTTTTACAAAATAACGCCTTTTAATGCGTCAAAAACACAAAAAACACCCGTTTGGCCACTTTTTCGCCAATTATACGTTCAGTAGTACCTATTTCTGCCGATAATAAGGAAGAGATATAGGATTTCAAAAAGGATTTAGGGATCAGGAGATAGAAATGACGGAAAAAGAGATCATGGGCTGGATGCGGGATCAGGTCAAAAGGGACGGCTTCAAGGACGCTGCAACGCTTGCAGAGGAGTTCTTAAGAACACACAAGGTGACAAACGCCCTGGACCCGGACTTTTCAAAGACGCTCGACGCCGGGTTTAAGATCGCGCAGGAAGTACACGGCTTCTAAGAGCACCCAGAACCAATTAAAATTGCAAAAGTCTTCGGCATTGCAAAAAGGCCGAAGACTTTTTACGCGCACACATTTAATCTTTCAAATGCCCCTGACTCCAGATGCTCATACCACAGCCGACCACAAGAACCGCGCCGAAAACCCACTGCAAACTGCTAAGCGTTTCGTCGAAAACAATGTTTGAAACTGCGAGCACGCTAAAAGGCAGACCAAGCAAAACCATCGACGGGATCATCGCTCCTATCCGCTTGATCGAATAGTAATACAGCACGTGGCTAAACGCGATGCTAAGTATCCCCGAGACAACCACACAAACCCACGGCCAAGCCGCCATCTCCAAACTCGCGCCAATATCACCGAACATAAAACACAAAACCCCAAGCCCGAAAACCGTGTAGATGCTGATGACAGAAAATCCCGCACGAACGTCGATGTCCCTAAAAGCACACTTAACAGTTATAGTATACACCGCCCAGAAGAATGAGTAGATCATGCAAAGAACGATGCCCGTCACGCTCGCAGACATCGTAAAACCGGCGGCGTTGACCAGCACACCGACGACGCCGATCACGCTAAGGATCATGCCCGCCCAAAAGCGAGCACTCTTTAACAGAACCCGCTCCTCGGCGAAAAAAATCAGCGACAAAAAAACTATCCAGATCAGCGACGATTTCGCCAAAAGGACCGTAAAACCCGGGTACATGTGATATAGGGTCGCCGTCCAGAAGGTTTGCATAAGCAGGTTCGCCCCAGCCGGCAGTAACGCCGCTTTCCAAACTCGCCCGTCGAGCCTGCCCTTGCGAAAACTGACGATCAAGAACGGTAGCCATAACAGACACGCCGCAATATACCGCAAAAAGTTCTGCGTCCAGAAATCCAGATACCCCGTAAGATACTTGACGAAAACAGGCCCGCACGTCCAGAACGTAAGTGATCCGATTATCGCAAGCGTGGCGAGTTTATCTATTTTCGGTGTTTTCATCAGATCACGATTTTCTTTTCAAAACCCTTACCCGACAAAAACTCAAACCTTTTCCCCTCAGCCGTTAAGGTAACCTTCTCACCTTCAAGCTCGATCTCGATCTCCCCGCCCGGCTGCCTGCTCTTCATAACGTTCGCAAGAAAAACCGCTTTCTCAACCCCGTCGCCGGTATTAAAATTCGCGATCTCATCCGGCTGAGCAAGCCGCTTGCCATCATAGATCGAGTTATTCGTCATATCACACAGCATCGTATGAATATCGCCGATTGCCTTGTCCTGCGACATTTCGATCGAAACAGGGTTCCGCTCCATCGCTGCCTTTAAAAACGGCTCCCAATCGCAAACATCCATGTCACGATATGCATACAGAGCAAGGTCAGCCGTTACGTTCGTATCCCGCACGCTCTTGATATATTCGATTATTTCCTCCCTGCTCATCTCCGTGCTTATCGTTATAGCCTCGCCTGCTTTCGATCCTGCCCTAAGCTCCGGCAAGCGAGCTTCAAGATGCACAAAACCGTAAAGATCCTTCAAAAACTCTTCCACCTCGGGCACGAACGCCTTCAAATACTCGCCCAGCTTTTCTCTATCCGCTTCTTTGCGGACATCGAGATTTTCATACTGAACATAAGCCATCATCTGCTCGACGCAAAGCCTGTCAACATGCTTATAGACCGAAAAATCGTCCGCCGAAACATCGCCAAGCAGCTTATTAAATGTCTCATCAGATATCCGATAATTACTCCCATGCTCGTAGTGGAACATCGTCTCAGCTTTTACGAACCTGGCCTCGCCGCGATGCTGATTGCAAAACTGAAAATGCTTTTGATATTTCGGATGACACCTTAAAAAATTAGCCAGTATCAACGAATCCATGTTTGTAGAAAGATACTCGTTAAGCTTTCCTGCAAACTTATCATAAGCGTTTTTGTCGATCGTCGCATCTCCAAGACAATGCACAAATCCGCTATTATGCGTCACGACCGTCACCTGTTCGTTCCGCAACGCCCGCTGCGCTTTATCACTTATCGCCGTCCCGTTAAACCACATCGTCTTTGTAACGATACGCCGGTTGTTGCTAAGCACGCCGTCCTGCACATCGAAAAAATTCTGCGAATGCAACGGCGTCAAAACCATGTAAATGTCTTCCAAAGGTATCCCGCAAACAATAAACGCCGCCGCGGCATAAAGTGTCGCAAGCGAGACACATTCGCCTGCACCAACATTATACCCGTCCTTAAATCCAAACGCTGTCATCGCCTCGACAGTCTCGGTCTTCCAGTAGGGAATAATATCGTTATCGTATTTATCCAGCCCGAAGTGACGCCGAATATCCACATCGAAATAATATTTGTCCCCGGTGTATCCAAATAGCGCATTGCTCTCGGCGATTCTTTCAGGCGAAACAACATGCTCAAACCGCTTGAGTTCCTGCTCTTGATGAGTAAGCCCCCACGTATTCAGGTCGAGGTTAAACTCGTACTCATCCATGATGAACTGCTTCAATCGCATCAGTTTTTTATACGGACTCTTGCCCTCAAGCCGTTTAAAACACTCAGCATCCCGCCACTTCCAGATGATCGGGCTCATGATATTCGCCAGCACAACGCTATACATAAGCTCAGGAAACACGAATATCTCCATATCAGACAGCGTTATCGCAGAACTATATTTTTCTAATTGATCTTTGTTCAATTACTCATACCCCGAAAATTCTCCTGTGGACAGTTTAACATACTGCCCACATAAATATATTATACAACAATAAATACGCTGCTCAAGATACTTATTCATTAAAAGTGCGGCGAATATTAAGCGCTACTTAAACACGGCTTGTATGGTGACATCAGAAGGTATCTGGAAAGCAAGATCGCGAACGTCAACCTTTTTTCCATTGATCACCCAGTGTGAAAGTTGTTTATGTTTTGGCGGATTCTCTACTTTAATTGTAACAGGCATACCCTTGAAATAGGTCCCTTTATATTCCCCGCGTTCATGATATCCGTCAATTATATATTCTGCCTCATCCGGGCCGCTGAGATGACATTCATAATTTTCGCTCACGCCGAAGAACGGAAACTCCGCCATTTGGCTTATCACATAATCCGCGCGATATTTAAAAAAGTGAGTTCCTTTCAGAAATCTGTTTTCTTCGACACCGATAGCCCCGCCAAGCCGATCGTAATACTCAAGCCGCGAATCTAAATATTCGCAAGTGATTCTGTGATTGAGTGAATTAGTAACCAGCGTAGCGAAAAACCCTCTATATTCGGGCGATTCCGTTAGCAAACGCTGAAAAATATAAGGCTGTAAGCCGGAACGATTTTTCTTTGGCAGTGCCATTTCCCATACTTCTCTTCCGTCTGCTTTTCTATAAAAGCTGGAACCGTCCATATCCCAGTTTATCCAGAACCATTTCCCATCGGGCTTTTCGGTCTCAAGAATCGCTGCACCCTGAAAACCATCGGTATTCCCGCAGAATGCCAGTGCGAATAAAAAACAGCTAAGATTTTTAACATCGATATGCTTTTGAGCGTCTTTAAGCGTCATTTTTTTTCGCCTGTCCATTGCCCACCTGACCATGTTTTTATACACCTTTTCGGAATCCTCATCGGATTTCCCTTTATAGCGATAAAACGCAAAATCCTCATGCCCTAACCGGCAGGCCCACTGCCTTTTGCTCACATGTTCGGAAACAAAATATGCACCACGATATTCTCCGTTAAGATATAATATTGCCGGCTTTGCTTTTACTGCAACACCCCCTAATTGATTTACGATATCGTATGATATGCAATGCCGAAAAGGCCAAATCTCCATTTTTTCGTAGTGCACGACAAGCGTTTTGATCTCTTTCGCATCGGGCCCGAAAATCAGACCTGCCGGGATATTGTTAATCCCATAATCGTCCCTGAAATACAAACGAAAACTTGGACTTTTTTTTCTGGCATTTTCAGGAAGCATCAAACGATTTTGCTTTTCCTCTTTTGTCTTTGGCAGTCTGCTTGAGCCGCCATGCAAACGCAAACCGGCACTGGTTGCAAAAAGCAGCTTTTTGTCTTCATAGTATGAAACATAAGCCAGCCTTTCCCATTTCTGGCCCCTTCCGTTGTAATTTGTGACGATCCCTTTTTCGGGACTGTAAAGATTGTCATCGTCGGTGACAATAGATATTATGGGCCAGTCACCGATGAATTTTTCCTGATCGATAACCTTACTGCTTGGCAAATCGGCCATGCCGCCTGGATTGATTTCAAAGAGATACTCACCGACCTGCTGTTTCTTTTGATAGACGCCGTCATTTGTAGCGAGAGCAGTGTTCTCTGACGGCTTAAATAAACTGTGATCGTTAACAACAGCCTTTGTAACACCGAGCCGGGCAAAAACCTTTCCAAGAGTACCATACCTCAGCAAACCGGTCGGAACCGCTTTAGATTGCAGCGACTCTTTTAGAGGAGCCAGCGACCTGGAATTTTCCAGCCAATATCCGACAGCAACAAAAAAAACCAGAATACAAATTATAGCTGTTTTTGTACGCATAGTATTCGTTTTATATCTCACCGGAGCGATTAAAGAAAATGTTCGTTTTTAATTCGTCTGAGATTTCAGTCAACTTGTTCTGGAGTTCCAGCATCGCTTCTTTTTCTAACCGAATGAAGCTGTAAGAAAGCACCGATTCATGTTGACTCTCAGAGATACTATCGATCCTGCTGGTAGGCAATTGTTTTTCCATCAGCTCCAGCAGCTTTTCCCTGTTGTCACGATAGTGAGCTGTCGGAAGAGTAATGATCAGCATCCCGTCGTTCAGACGACCCTTATAGACCCATCTTCCCATTTTCAACGCGACCAACGCCGCCACTGCCACTGCCAAAATTATCCCCAAAAAAACCATGTTGAATGTTGCGCAGCAAATCGATGTCGCGATAACAAGCATGATGAAACCGATCTCCTCGGGCTCCTTTATCGGCGTCCGAAATCGAACTATAGACAACGCTCCTAACAAACCAAGCGACAACGGCAATGAGAACTGGATACAGATAAAAATAGCCGTAACAGACACCCCAAGCAACGGAAACGCGCGATGTATCTGGCTGCCTGTAGCCCTGCTCTTATAGAACTTCACATAAAGAAAAGAGATGAATAAAGAACACAGCAGCGAAATCCCCATCACTACTAAAAAGGGGACAAATCCTATATCTTCCATTTTCTGACTGCCAAAACCAGACAGACTTGTAAGCCATTTGTTTAATTCCGGATTCATTTACGATTACTCCTTTTTATATTGAATTATATTCGCCTATAAAGTTCCCATTATTTTCTGATAGCAAAAACCGTATTTTGAAAAAGATTGTTTTCTGCACCCAAGTGCCGTCAACTGGTGCAATACCTCAGGCAATTCCGTCAAAACACCTTTTAGCTCGAAGACAGCGGTTTTCAACTGAAACGGATTAACGCGAGGCATGATGCGGTGGTTTACGCACGGCGATGAGATATCGTGATCAAGGCTTAAGCGTGCCCCGGTGACCGGCTCGATAAAACGCCTGCGCTTGTAATTTATTTTAAAAACCGGCACAAGATGCCCGGCTACGATCACTCCCTTTGCTCTTAGCATGTGCGGTATTCGCAAAAGTTTTTTATTCTCAAGATTAACTCCATTGAGCCAATCACCGGCAACATCCGTTTTGACTCTTATCTTGTCCCGTCTCGAACCGATCTTGAGCTTAGCTTCGATATAAGACACATCACCAGCCTCTTCGGTATCAATATCGCAATACCACCTTAGGCGAATTTTCGTTTTGAGATAGTCGCTGTTGAATTTTTCACGCAAAAATCGCCAGTCCGTAGTGTCATAATAAATGCTGGAAACAATCCCTGCCGGAAACTCCGGATCGGGTAAACAGCGACAACTCAGCCATTCTGCTATAATATGGGCAGCACTGTTGTTTACCACAAATTTAAGTTCATGGCGATTTTCTTTATGGCATAGTGTTTCGTTCATTAGTATATAGTGTCTCTCGTCAATTTATAATGAATCCACGGGCATCCTTCCTTCGCCACGATAATAGCACAGATCGCTCCAAAAGCCAAAAAAAAACAGGCTGTAGGGCTCCCTGCCGGGCCATTCAGAACTGACGACTGGCCATGAGTAACTTATCCAAAATAGAAATATCATGAAAAAAGGACCGGGCATCCACCCTGCCTTTTTATTCATTACCCCGATTATTACACCAAAAAACCCATTTCCCGCAAAAACGTCAAAATTTCACCTTTTTTTATGTATGAACAATGCCGAATAAGTATCTATATATATGAATGTTATGAAATTCAAAAAACACAAAAACGAAGCCGCTTTGGTCTGTGCCGCAAGAAAAGGCGACAAAAATGCCATAAAGTCGTTGATAATGAAGAATTGGCCATGGCTAAAAGGCCTCGTTGCGTCGATCGTAGGAAACGAAAGTGATACTGATGATGTCCTTCAAAACGTATGCGTTACAGTTATTGAAAAAATACACACCCTCAGGGAACCCGAGCGATTTCGGCCTTGGCTTGCAATCCTTACAAAAAGGCAGGCACTTAAGTACAGAATGGCAAAAAAACGAAATCTTAATCTCCTCCTCTCAGACGAGATCGCTCGGGGATGCCCGGATAAAAACGCACACAAGAGTTTTGAAAAAATAGAACAACAGGAACAGTATCAAAGGGTCTTGGCTGAAATGAGTTTATTACCCGAAAAATATCGTCAGGTGCTATTGTTAAAATATTCCGAGGATCTGACTTATGCACAAATGGCCGAAATACTCGACGTACCGCTAACAACGATCCAGATCAGACTAGTACGGGCAAGAAAAATGGTTTATCAAAGAATTACCGGAAAAGAAAAAACAAGGGAGACTCAAAAATGACAGAACAGATGCTTGAAATATTGATCGGAAAATTCCTCGACGCAGAGATCACCCCCGCAGAACAGCAAATGCTCGACGACGCTCTCGAAGACGACCAACAGGCAGCAGAACTTTTCAAGCAGCTAAAAGACTTACACAACATAAACCGCCAGGCAGTGACAACCAACATCCTGGAAAAGGGCAAATCCTCCGAAGACATCTTTGAAGATGCATGGCAGTCGAAAAGCAAAAACCCCTTCGCACGTCTCACCAGACACTCCGATACTTTCAGGATAGCCGCAGCAATATCCATAGGATTTTTGATCGGAATTTTCGCACAACAAATAAACCGCCTGCCAAATGCAGGACGAACGCCCGGACAGTTCAATGCACAGACCGCCTCCCTTACCGGCCAATCATCACAAAACCAGCAAATGCAGCAAACGATGCCAATGCAGGTACTGCGAGTCTTTCCAATAGAAACAAACTCTCAAGCTATCGACACCGCACTATTAATACAGATCAATGTACGGCTAAACAATATGCAAAAGACTCTCAATAAAATTGAAACCGAACGAGAACAAAAAATGGAATAACCTATCAAATACCTTTTCCCTCCTCCGGCCAAATACTCCTCGAAGTATTTGGCTTTTTTTCTCTGTAAATCTCCATGTCCTCTGTGACCAAAAAAAACCTAATTTGGCGAAGCCGAAAAAGTTTTGATCATTAGCTTTTTGAATTTCGGATTTGTTTAGAATTTAGAACTTCGGATTTAGTGTTTGTCCTTTAGCTGCATTTTTCCCCGCCACAACCCCGGTTGACCACGCTATCTGTAAGTTGTATCCCCCGCAAGGACCGTCGGCATCGATCACCTCGCCCGCAAAGAACATACCATCGCAAAGCTTCGACTCCATCGTCTTGCGATCGATGTTCTCGGTGCTAACCCCGCCCCGTGTGATCGTCGCTTCCTCTATCGGACGCGTCCCCGTAACCGTCACCGGCAGATATTTTATAAGCTGCACAAACTCCTTGCGCTTACCCTTTGCAAGCTGACCCGCCAAAACCGTAACCGTCGGCTCCACCCAATGACAAAGCTTAAGAACCAGCGCCCGCGGCAGCATCTCAGCCAAAACCCGAGCAAGCTCCTTATTCGCAGACGCAGAACACTTCTCGATAAGAAGCTTATTAAACTCGCCCGCATCCACCCCGGGCATCATATCGATAAACATCTCAATCTCGCCGGCGCCACCCGCAATATCGTCTGCCAATAGCCGGCTCATATCGAAAACAACAGGCCCGCCAACACCGTCATCCGTAAACATCATCGCCCCGCGAGCCTTTATCTTTTTATCGTTTACCCGCGCAGTCAGCTCAACATCTTCTAAGGCGACCCCCTGAAGCTCGCCCAGCCATTCTTCCTTAGCGATCAGCCGTACAAGCGCAGCCTTAGGCGCAACGACTTCATGCCCAAACCCCGCTGCCAAGCCAAAACCGTCACCCGTCGATCCCGTAAACGGCCAGCTAACCCCTCCCGTCGCAACCACCAGCCTTTTGCTTTCCACTTTTTTGCTCTCAACCGTAACCTCAAAACCCCTTGGCACTTTTTCAACCCCCACAACCTTCTTGCCATACAGAAAAGTGATCCCAAGCCTGCGCCCGTAATCCTGAAGAACCCGCGCAACATCCGTCGCCCTGTCCGTCATAGGATAAACGCAACCGTTCTTTTCCACTTTCGTAGCAAGGCCAAGCTCGCCAAAAAACTCTCGAACATCGCCGGCACCAAATTCATACAGGCTGTGTTTTAAGAATCTCCCGAATTGACCGTAAGCCTTCACAAAATCGTCAGCATCCCCGGCGTGCGTAAGGTTACACCTTCCTCTGCCGGTGCGCAATAGCTTCCTGCCGACAACAGTATTACCGTCAGCGATCACAACCTTCGCACCTTCCTTCGCCGCAAAGATTCCCGCCATCATACCTGCAGGCCCCGCACCAATTACAAAAACATCACACTGCATAAATACCTTTAAATAATAAATAACTCAAACCGACCGTTAGTGACCTTAATGCTAAAGTAAGCCACTGCAATTAAAGGGCTCGCACAACAACTGTTTTTCATGAAAATGTATCGGCCGCTAGGCCGCATCTTTCCCTAACGACTAAAAACTAACGACTATCGACTTTCAAACTGACCAATCGGTCAGTTTGAAAATAAAAGAGTGGGCCTGTAAGCCGGATTCTGTATCCCGAAGGACGGCAACCATTTAACTGGACCGGCTGTTACCAACCGGCTCTGTCGATAATCGACACGCAACCTACCCGCCGATATAAGCTCCGAGCAAGAGCCAGGACGAACCTTTATCGGCATACTTGGTCTTGCAGGCGGTAGGGTTTACCATGCCGGGACTGTCACCAAACCCGCGGTGAGCTCTTACCTCACCATTTCAACTTTACCTGTGAGCTATAAAGCCCCATCGGCCGTGTGTTTTCTGTGGCACTTTCCCGTAAATCACTTTAGGTGGTCGTTAGCCACTACCGTGCTCTGCCCTGTCCGGACTTTCCTCAGACGCAAAAACGCCCGCGATTGCCCGGCCCACTCAATGTCATTATAGCCATTTGGTATGCTTTTTACAAACATTGATGCAAATTACATCATTATTTTAACAAAAATCAAGGACTTCTCCGATAAATAAGACATGACAGACAATACAACAACGCCATTTAAACACTACGTAATAACACGATTCAACATCGGCCTCTACAGCGCCGGCACACACAAGGACCCCGATCAATGGATGCAGCATAGGTTAAAGATTTTCACTAATATAACCCTCCCGTCAATGAAGGGGCAAACATGTCAAAATTTCACTTGGCTTATATTGATAGACCCGAAAACTCCAAAAAAATTCTGCGATGTATTCAATGCATTTAACTATGATAAGATTAGATTCATTACTGTCGAGGGAATTTTTAACTCTAGGCAGTCAATTTCAACGGCAATACTAAACCATATCGAAAAAGGAGATCACGATCTCATCACCACAAGGATAGACTGCGACGATGCATTTAACTGTAGGATGATCGAGAAAATTCAATACTGGCACACTCCAAGACCGGATCGATGGATGATCACCTTCCCCGTAGGCGCTACGATGGACATCAGGACAAAGGAAATTTATCCGATAGAATATCTATTCAATCCGTTCCCTACTCTAATTGAAAAAGCCACGGATCCTGTAACCGTTTTTGCATGGCCTCATTGGGATATCCAGGTAGAAGTTAAAGAATTCATTGTTGGAGATTTCTACTGGCTCCAGATCGTTCACTCATCAAACATAGACAATTCTATGGAAAAGTCATCAAAGAACGTAATGAGAGACAAGCCATTTAAGCCGGAGATACTGAAAAGCTTCGGACTGGACCCCGACAAAATATTGAATACTGATTTTGAGATATTTTCAAAATCGAATGCTCGACAAATAGAATCTAGTCCGCTTTTTAAAACTACGACTCAATGCTCACAGCCAACTTCGATATGACCCGAAATTTCTTGTCCATCTCAGGATGATCGCTGCGAAAATGAACGCCCCGGCTTTCTTTTCGTTTCTGGGCAGACTGAGCCATAAGCAGCGACACCGTAAGCATATTCTGGCACTCCCAACCGTAAGGCGAATCGAAAACCTTATCCATCACATACCGCTGCCAAAACTGGATTATCTCCTGAGCTTCCTGCAACGGCTGCTCTTTGCGGGTTATCCCGACATTACGCCACATAAGAGCTCGCAGAGAGTTACGAACATCAACTGTATCAAGCCTGCTCCTGTCGGATGCAGGAACCTCGTAGTTCATCTTGCAAAGCTTAAAACCGTTACCTGCACCCGAAACTTCTTTCGCCGCAAGCGCACCCGTTATCTTACCGAACACAAGGCCCTCCAATAGAGAGTTGCTCCCAAGCCGATTCGCACCATGAAGACCCGTTGCACCGGCCTCGCCGCAAACAAACAGATTCGCAATGCTGCTCCGACCTTCGGCGTCTGCCTTAACACCACCTATCATATAATGAGCGCTCGGACGAACCGGTATCAGGTCCTTACTGACATCAATATCAAAGCTCTCGCAAAGCTCGCTTATCAATGGAAAACGCTTGAAAAAATGTTTCTTATCGAAGTGACGAATATCAAGATAAACATGCGTCGAGTTCGTCTTAAGCATCCTGTCAAGGATAGCCCTGCTAACAATGTCACGCGGAGCAAGCTCACCTGCCGTATCATATTCCTGCATAAATTCTTTACCGTCACAGTCGACAAGCTTCGCACCCTCGCCACGCAAGGTCTCGGTTATAAGAGCACGCGACGCACCGGCTATATAAAGTGTCGTCGGATGAAACTGCATAAACTCAAGATCGCAAAGAACCGCACCCCCGCGATAAGCCATCGCTATACCGTCACCGGTCGCCCCCTGCGGGTTTGTTGTCTCACGATATAGACGCCCCGCACCGCCGGTAGCAAGTATCGTCTTGCTCGACCAGATGATTTTAAAACCCTCTTTTTCACGAAAACCGATCACACCGATACACTCGTTCTTTTCATTGGTTATAAGATCGACACTAAAAAAATTCTCGAGTATATTTATGTTGCTTTTTTGTTTTACCTTTCGGATAAGCGCCTCAGCCAGACCTCTGCCCGTAGAGTCGCCGTGAATATGGATCACCCTCGCATGGCTGTGTCCCCCTTCAAGCGTCGCGTCGATCTCACCGTTAACCTTATCGAATTCCGTCCCCCACTCGACAAGCTCACGGATAAGCCCCGGGCCCTGCTCGACTACAAGCTTTACAATATCCTCGTCACAGGCCCCGCACCCCGTTTTCAAAGTATCTGCAATATGCTCTTCGATGCTGTCATCACTCGCCAGAACACTCGCCACCCCGCCCTGTGCGTTCCACGTATTGCTATCGCTAAACGATCCCTTGCAAACGATCGTAACGTTGCAATTGTTCGACGCTTCGATCGCCGCACGCAATCCTGCCACACCACCGCCTATCACAAGGCAGTCGGTAAATAACTGCTGCGTCGATACCGTATTGATCGGAACAAGATAACGCCGAAAATCCGCCTGTTTCGAGGGCATTAATTCTCCAAATATAAATCGCTTCAATAACGCCAACATGATACACCATCACCAATCATCATGCAAACCATGTTTTTTCGCCAAAAAATCCAAAAAATCACTTTTATAGCATTTTCTTACGATTTTCTTTATACTAAAACACCATCTGTAATTGTTATATAAATGAAGATTGATCGATCTGCTTTAAAAGGCCCTTTATTAATGCTGGAAGACAAGCTGCTCATTTGGAAGTTAAATCGCGGAAACCACGAGGTTCTGCGCCGGATCTATGAAAAGTACAAAGATAACCTGGTAACGCTCGCTGCAAGCCTGTTGTTCGACACCCAGGCCGCCGAAGACACCGTACACGACGTTTTCATCGCGTTCATTAACCGCTCCAAAGATTTCCGTCTCACCGGCAGCCTAAAGGCCTACCTCGCAACATGCGTCGCAAACAACGCTCGAAACAAAAACACGGCCCTGTCCAGATCGCGCAGCTTACCACTCGGCCACGCAGATAATGTTAGCACGCCCGAAGATTCGCCAGCCAGAAGATTGATCTTCGGCGAGCAGCTCCAGCATTTAGCTTTATCTCTGGACAAGCTTCCATACGACCAGCGAGAAGTAATAGTCCTAAGACACTACGCAGGCCTGAAATTCAAAACCATCGCTAAGCTCCATGATGAATCGATAAATACTATCCAGGGCAGGTACCGCTATGGATTAAAAAAACTAAAGTCTCTTTTAAATGAGGAATCAAAATAATGGGACCGCAAAACATAGACAAACTAATAAAAAATATAAACCTAAAAGCCAGCCCCGGCCTGGACAAAAAGGTCCATGCTGAGATCGACAAGGTTCAGGCTCAGCCGAACATAAAACCGACATTTGCAAAGATCAAAATAATGCGGTTCGCAGCCATGATCGCTGTAGTGTTCTTAGCTTTCTATTCGGGCATAGCTTACAAAAACAGGTCTCATCAAGAACAACTGACTAAGATTGCAGATGAACTAAATTTAAAGTCAACCGCCGAGCTAATGAGCTATATCTCTCTAAGCAGAGCCTTTCGCGATGGCGATGATATGGAACTATTAGATAAACATTTTGAAGTAGCTAATAAAAAAATGAACTCAAGATCAAAAACGCGTTTAACAATTGATCAATTGATATGTGAATTAGATGACTGTGACAAATTATAAAAAGGAAAATCCCATGAAAACATTAAACAATAACAAAACGATCTTACTAACCTGTATATTATTCCTAAGCACCATCTGCGCCTACGCATATCCCCCGGACAACGCCGCAGTCTTGTATTATAAAGCTGCGGATTATTATGATGCAACCCTTGATGTTGACGACAAAATAGCTGACATGTTATACGACCTGAGAAAAGGAGACATCGAAATTAACGACAAAATTAGAGAGTTTGTTAATAAAAACCGGCTCATCATTAACACTGTTCTCGACGCGTCTGAAGTAAAGAACTGCGATTGGGGAATGGACTTTTCTCAGGGCATAAAAATGTATATGCCCCCGCTGGGCGATCTAAAGAGTTTGGCAAAACTGGTCATAGCCGACACTAAAATAATGATACAAGACGTCCATTACGGACCAGCCATAAACAATTGCATGAGTCTCTACAAAATGGCACGACATATAAATGATGAGGTTTTTATTAGTTATCTTGTTGGCATAGGGGTTAATTACATGGCAAATGACTGCCTCATCCAGATAATGTCAGAGATGCCGCAAAACACCAAAAACCTGGCAGAGCTTAGAGCCAATCTGGCAGAGATCGACGGCATCCCACTATCTATCAAACCCGCACTTCTGGGCGAACGCAGAGCTATGCTGACGTTTATGACGCCGGAACAGATGCCAGGCTTAGAACCGGCACCAAGCTCTTGTGACGGTGGCAATGACAGTGATGACACTATTGATGAGTCCATCAAAGAAAAACTCCTTTCCGGCGACGAAGCTCTTTTTGAACACAACAGAGAATATTTTAAGAAATATTGGGCCAAAGTTATCACTGCTTTTGACATGCCTTACGCTGAAGGATTAGCTAACATGGGTGCTTTTGAACAGAAGCTTGAAGATGATAGTGAAGTAGCAAAAAAGCCTCAAGCCATCCTAACCGCAATACTTGCACCTGCAACAACCAAAATGTTTTCACATAAAACTCGTACCCAAACTTACGACAACGCGATCAAAGCAGCCATCGAAATTTATCTGGTAAAAGCAAAAACATCCAAACTGCCGGATGTTTTACCGGAAAACCTGCCCATCGATCTGTTCAGCGGAAAACCGTTTGAATACGAAATAACAAAAGACGGTTTCACCCTTCGCTGCCGAACAAAAGAAGCCGGCAAGAAACAGCTCCACGAATACAAATTCAAAATTTCAAAATAATCAGCACAAAACACAAGGCCGGGCAAACGCCACCCGGCCGTTCTTAATTACAAACCAGCCAACTGAGCCCAGTCAACATCTTCAAGTGCCTCAGGTATAGCCTCGCCAAGATGGTTCGCCTCAACATCCGCCTCTTCATCAAAAGGCACAATGCTCAATACCGGCACATGACCCCATTCCTCAAGCACACCGCTCAGCGTCTCTTCCGCCACCGAAGCATCCATCGCCTTATACCCGCTTATAACAACCCCAGCCACCTCAAGCCCGGCACCCCGCACAGCATCTATCGTAAGCAGCGTATGGTTTATCGTCCCTAAGTCGGGCCGCGTAACGATCACCACCGGCAGATCGAATTGCGTTGCTAAGTCAAGCACGTCAACCCCGATATTAGATATCGGAACACGCACCCCCCCGATCCCCTCAACGATCATAATATCGCTCGCCGCCGTGATAGTTCTATAAGCTTCGCCTATCGCGTTAAAGTCAACCATCCGATTCTCATGCTCTTCGCAAACATTCGGAGCGGCAGGAACCACAAACCCCACAGGATTTATAACAGACAAATTAAAATCGCAATGCGAACACCCACGCAAAAACTCACTGTCAGCATTAACAAGCCCCTCATACCGATTCGTGCATCCGCTAGCGACAGGTTTAAACACCCCAACCCGATGCCCCTGTTTCTGCAACACACTAGCGATACCCCCAGCGATAAGAGTTTTACCAACCCCCGTATCGGTCCCGGTAACAAACAATCCCTTAACCTTCGGCAAATTCATCTCAAACTGCATAAACACCTTCCTTTAAAACCCATCTCACTTTGTCATTCCTGCGAAAGTCGTAGATGCCTAAGGTGCAGGAATCCACATAAATCCGCATCGCCGCAGGCGATTTTCCCAAAAGCCCCAACGGGGCGACATATTATAGCCCAGGGCGTAAGCCCTGGGTACAGATCAAAACATAAAACACCGCCGGCATAGCCGGCCGCCACGCGATTAGCTCCGCTAGTCGCCCAGCGAAGCGACCCCGAAGGGGAAAAACCACAATCAAAACTTGCTTAACGAGCATCTAACCGAGCAGCAAACCCGGCGAGAATGGGTCTCCAAAAACTCGTCGGAGCCGCGTTTGCTGCGGAACAATTACAAATTAACGATCTTCGGAAGCTCTTTTTCGATAGTCTCTTTTACAATTAACAATAACTCATCAAGCAGCTCTATCCCGATCCCCACCGGCGGCATCAAAACTATAACATCGCCCAATGGCCGCATCATCGCCCCTTTATCCCACATCGCCCGGCAAACCTTCGCACCAATAAGCTCACCCGGATCAAAGCTTTCCTTGCTGGCCTTGTCCTTAACGAGCTCGATTCCGCACATCATCCCGCACTGACGAACATCGCCAACATGATCCAAATCTTTTATCTCAGCCAACCAATCACCTATTAACTCAACCTTCTCACCAAGCGACGCGATTATATCATTCTCTTCAAACAACTCCAGCGACGCGATAGCCGCTGCACACCCAAGCGCATTTCCCGTATAGGTATGCCCGTGATAAAATGTCTTACACTCGCTAACCTCACCAAGGAACGCATCGTAAATATCGTCCGTCGTCAGCGTCGCCGCCAGCGGCAGGTACCCGCCCGTTATCCCCTTCGCCAGACACATCACATCAGGGCTTACTCCTTCATGTTCACAAGCAAACATTTTGCCTGTTCTACCGAAACCCGTCGCAACCTCATCGACGATCAGCTTAACGTCATATTCTTTCGCAAGTTCGCTTACCCCCTTTAGGAATCCCGCCGGATGCACTAATATCCCCCCAGCCCCCTGCACCAACGGCTCAACAATGATCCCAGCAATGCCGACACCCTTTTCTTTCAGCAATACTTCAACCGCATCAAGGCTGTGCGCCTTACACTCCTCCACGCTTCCCTTAAACCGATACGGATGCGGACACGGCACAAAATAAGTCTCGAAAAGCAACGGCCCGAATATCCCGTGAAACAGATCCATCCCCCCAACACTAACAGAACCGATAGTATCCCCGTGATAAGAATCCTTAAGAGCAATGAATTTATTTCGGCCCTTAACACCCTTGTTCCGGTAATACTGATACACCATCTTGAGTGCTATCTCAACGCTCGTCGAACCGTTATCCGAATAGAACACCTTTTCCAGCCCCGCAGGCGTTATCCCAACAAGCCGCTCAGCCAATTCGATCGACCTCGTTTGTCCAAGCCCCAACAGCGTGCTGTGTCCGATCTTGCCAAGCTGATCCTTTATCGCATCGTCGATTCTTTTAACCCTGTGCCCATGCACATTGCACCACAGCGAGCTTACCCCGTCGATATACCGCTTACCATCGGTATCGATAAGATAAAACCCGTCACCAGATTCGATAACCACAGGTTCACCCGCAACCCATCCCGCCATCTGGGTAAAAGGATGCCACACATATTTCTTGTCCGCTACGATCAATTTTTTCGTTCGCTCGTTCATAATCGCCCATTATCGCCATCAACCTAATCACGTCAAGCCCTAAAGGTATTGTCATTCCCGCGAAGGCGGGAATCTACATTTCTACAATCAAAACTTGCTCTACCGTAGGGTGTGCTTCAGCACACGCGGAAACTTACCGTAAATCATAAATTTTCCGTTGCAATAATCCCCTTTTCAAACCATATTATACGCATGGTAGCATTCGACGACGAAAAAAACTTAGCCGAACAGCGATCGAAAATGATCTCCGCCCACCTAAAGGGCCGCGACATCACCGACCCCGCCGTTCTCGACATCATGGCAAAGATCCCTCGCGAAGAATTCGTGCAGGAATCCTACGCCAACCAGGCCTACGCCGACAACCCCCTCCCCATAGGCCTTGGCCAGACAATATCCCAGCCGTACATCGTCGCCCTGATGACACAGGTATTACACCTAAACAAAGACTGCGATGTATTAGAGCTTGGCACAGGCTCCGGCTACCAAACCGCAATACTCGCCTCGCTCGCACGCAGCGTCTGCACCATTGAACGCCACAGCCAACTGATCGAATCCGCACAAAACACTTTAGATCGCCTCGGCTTCAATAACATAGAATACTTTGCAGGCGACGGATCCAACGGATGGCCGGATTTCAGAACATTCGACAGAATTATCATAACCGCAGCCGTCCCCGAAATACCCTTGACCGTAATAGATCAGCTCGCCGACCCCGGCAAACTCGTAGCCCCCATAGGCGGCGAGTTTTCCCAGGCTCTAATGCTATACGAAAAACAAAATGACATACTAACCAAAACGAACATCTGCGGATGCAGATTCGTCAAGCTCATTGGAGATCATGGATTCCAGCAATAAAGACAACCTCGACACACCTATCCAGTTCGTAAAAGGCGTAGGCCCTTCCCGCGCAAAAGCTTTCGCGGACCTCGAAATAAACACCCTCGCCGACCTCCTGGAATACTTCCCGCGCGACCACGTCTTCATGCCCTCGCCGATAAAGATAAACCAGCTCAAAGCCGATCAGCCCGCGACAGTACTCGGCCTTATCGAACAAACCGACATAAACCAGTTCCGAAAACCGCAAACATTCAAAGCCGTCATCGCCGACGACACCGACACCTGCATGCTCGTATGGTTCCACGGCGGATACTTGAAAAACCAGCTCGCCCCGGGCCAATCGGTAATGATTTCAGGCACACCGAAAATGTACAAACACCGCCTGCAGTTTACAAATCCGAAATTCATCGTCGTTAGCGATGACCACACAGACGTAGACCCCGATATACTCGCAGGCGCCGTATACCCCGCAACTGCAAAGCTATCTTCACGACAGATAAAAAACGTAATACATAACGCCCTCGACCGACTCCCAAAGATCGTACCGGAATATTACGATACAAACTTCCTCAAGAAAAATGAGCTGATCGACCGGCCCAGGGCACTGCTATGGATACACGACCCAAAAGACGAAGAGCAATTAGCCCAGGCAACCCGCCGGCTGAAACACGACGAGCTTTTTCTGATGCAGTTGGGGCTGGCTCTTAGACGTTACAAACACCGACACTTCTCACCGGCGACCCCCTTAACCTGTACCGGCACCATCGACTCGCACATCCGAAAACGTTTCCCGTTTATGCTGACCCCCGACCAGGACGACGTCATTAGAGAAGTCACTGAAGATCTTGCAAACACCGTCCCAGCCAACAGACTCATCCAGGGCGACGTCGGCTCCGGAAAAACTGTCATCGCCCTATACGCAGCGCTCTTGGCAGTCGCCAATAAAACACAAGTCGCCATCATGGCACCGACTGAGATACTCGCCAACCAGCACTTCATCAGCATCGAACGATACCTAAAAGGTGCAAAAGTAAAACGAACTCTCATCACCGGCGGAATAACCGGCAAAAAAAGAAAAGAGCTTTTAACTCAAATTAAAAATGGCGAATTCGACATCGTCGTAGGAACAATAGCACTCATCCAAAAAGACATCGAGTTCAAGAATTTAGGATTAGTCGTCATCGACGAGCAGCACAAGTTCGGCGTCCATCAAAGAGCAAAGCTGCGCAAGGATCACTCTCCCCACTGCTTAGTCATGACTGCAACCCCCATCCCTCGAACGCTGGCGATGACCGCCTTCGGAGACCTCGACGTCTCAACGATCAAAAACGCCCCGCCCGGCCGAGGTAAGGTAGTAACCCGCTGGGTACAACCACACGACAGATCCGCGGCACTGGAATTTATCCGAAAAAGACTAAAAGCAAAAAAACAGGCCTTCTTCGTTTACCCGCGAATAGATGCCGATACTAACGAAGACAGCAACGATCTAAAAGCTGCGATCCAGGAACACAAGGTCCTCAGCGAAAATATCTTCCCCGAATATAACGTCGCCCTGCTGCATGGGCAAATGAAGTCCGATGACAAAAAACAGATCATGATTGATTTTCGCAAAGGCAAAATTGATGTGCTTGTCTCAACTGTCGTTATCGAAGTCGGTCTTGACGTCCCCAACGCTACGATCATGGTCGTCGAGAATGCCAACCACTTCGGTCTTGCCCAGCTCCACCAGTTACGGGGACGCATCGGTCGAGGTCAAAGCAATTCATACTGCTTCCTCTTCGCAGACACAGAAAACGAAACAGCCGTCAGCAGGCTTGAGATAATGACCCGCTCCAACGATGGCTTTGAAATATCAGAACACGACCTGAAGCTCCGCGGCCCGGGCGAACTATTCTCGGCCCGCCAGCATGGTTTGCCGGACCTGAAACTGGCAAACATAATAGAAGACTTCGACCTGCTGAACCTCGCACGACGAAACGCTTTCGAACTGGTAAAACAGGATCCGACATTGAACCAGCCACAAAACAAAAACATAAGAAAAACGCTAATACAAAAATTCGGCGATAAAATAGGGCTCGTAGACATCGCTTAAGATCGTAACTTATTTAATTTTAATTTCTTTGCTGTTTTGTCCCCTTTTTAAAATTGGGTTTGTTTTTTTTGGCGATTTCCGGTTATCTCCTTAAGTCATTATTGTTGCTTGCCTTACAGTTGTTTTGGCATCATTAAATTGGGTTTGTTTTGCATAATTTACATTTTGGCTTTGAGCCTTAACACCTACGACTTAATCAATTTCTTACCGCCTGTCTTCGCTCTGCGAGCTTCGACGCGACAGGCAGATAGAAGGCGGTATTTAGATTTTAAAGAACTGCCTGCCCTTCGATAAACTCAGGGCTTCACTGGCGAGATATGATCTCCTTGGCCTACTGGCCGGTGCTGACCTTGCTAGGTCATATATATTATACACTGGTTTTTGAGAAATCCAAATGATTTTTGCGGCGGGCTAATTGCGCTAAAAACGCAAATTACAAAAACGAACACAATATAAACAAATATGAACACAAACTCGCACGATATACGCACAAACGAACAAAAAAACACAAAAATGCGCACTAAAAATTTTTTAAGTTTTTTTGAAAAAATACCCTGAATACCATAAAGGAAAAGGAGGTAGGCATGTAGTCGCAAATTGCGACCACCTTGATAAGATAAAGTTTTCATAAAATCTGCCAAAAAAAGTCAAGGATTAGATTTGACACTGCCCGTAAATACAAATAGTATAATTATGGATAAAAAGAGGATGTATATTCACTCCTCAAACACAGCATACCGATAGCGGATAAGATATGTTTTAAAAGAGATCAGACTATGGCTAAAATTGGAACTTCGATCATTCCGGCTGAGCGAGTTGAGAATCTGATCGTATTACTCAGAGGTCAAAAGGTTATCATAGACTCCGATCTGGCTGAGCTTTATGGAGTTACCACCAAACGACTCAATGAACAGGTTAAGCGAAATATACAGCGTTTTCCCGATGATTTTATGTTCTTGCTTACAAAGGATGAATTTGCAAACTTGAAGTCGCAATTTGCGACTTCAAGTTCGAGTTGGGGCGGAAAACGGAAACTGCCAAACGCTTTTACCGAACACGGTGCTGTAATGGCTGCGAGCGTTTTGAATTCTGAGCGGGCAGTTGCGGTTAGTATTTATGTTGTTCGGGCGTTTATAAAACTGCGTGAAATGATGGCTCCATATAAAGAGTTTGCAAAGAAACTCAAGCAGTTTGAAAAGAAACTGCAAACCCATGATAAACATATTGTTGGGTTGGCTGAGATCATTCAAACGCTTATGCCGCCACATGACACAAAGCCAAAAGAACCCTTTGGGTTTAGAAAGAAAAAAGCAAAAAAGAAGTCTAGTAAAAAAAGCTGATTAAAACAGGGATGGAAAAAGGTTCCTGGAACCTTAAATTTATTGCTAAGGAGAAAACAGTGAGCACTCAAATATTCAATTTGTCCGATAATAATAATTCGAGTGAAACTTTTGAAACTAAAAAAACAGAAATAAAAAATAATAGAAAGAGAATCAAAGAAGAGTATAAAGAGCAGATCGAAAAAGAGAAAAAAGAAGTTCTAAAAGATATTACAAAGAGTGATAAAAAAACAGGAGCGTGGTTTGTGAAATTACTTTCCAAGGTTCTTGATACTCATGCGAAAAAAGTTAATGCTGAATATTTTCAAAGTAGATATCCTACAAGTCCAAAAGATGTGATTGCCAAAAAAATAATCCAATACTATCAGAATTATAATATGGCTATTGGAGTTGTAATTGGAGGGGCAGGAGGAATTGGAGAAATTTACTGTGCAATAATTTCAAGTTTTCCTGAAATAGCATTAGTTGCATACAACCAGTTAAAGTTAATCTATGAGCTATCTGTTGTTTATGGTGACCCAATAAATCTTGATGATCCTGAAGAGGCATTATCGGTACTGTTAATAGCTTTTGATATAAAAATCAGTGAAATATTAAAAAAAGGAGCCAAATGGGGGGTTGATAAAGGAGGCAAGCTTATTGTTGAAAGAGCCAGTAAAAGAGTTGTATTAAGAAAGATTCAAAGTCAGATATTACAAACTGTGGGCAAAAAACTTACTCAGAAAAGTATAAAAAATATAATTCTAAAATCCCCCCCAATTATTGGTGCGATATTTGGTGCTATTGCTTGTGGTGTAACAGACTATTATACGACAAAAAAGGTAGCAACCAAAACATTGTACCGATACAGAACAGGCAAGCTTGCAGTAGAATATTTTATTGCAAATGATAGAATATATGAAAATATTGGAAGGCATTGGATCACTCGTAGGAGAAAAAAAGATGAATATATTCAATGTTCCCAAGTATTATCTAAAGGGTGCTGGATTATAGCTAATGCTGATGGCAAAGTAGATAGCAATAAAACTCAACTTATTGACTTTATATATTCCACAAAACCATTAGAGGAGGAGTTTATTTCTGAAATGAAAAACAGAATTCAAATTACAACCGATGAATTCTTGAGTGATTTTAACCGAATAAAATATAGAAACAAGAAAAGAGAAATGAAAATTAAGGAAACTATTTTTTATGCAATGAAATTAATTGCTGTTTCAGACAACAAGATTTCAAGCGAAGAAGTATCTATTTTAGAAAAAGTTGCTCCCTTTTTAGATATTACTTCAGATGCTTTAAGTGCCGATTTGAAAAATTTAAAAGATAGTTTATTTAAACTTTAATTAATTGTCCATAGAGAGATGGCTGATAGAGGTATGATGGTTAGAAGTATTGACATACCACCTTGCTATTTTAATGGAAGCAGAGATTCAGTCTTTAGATGGTAGCTGGTTTAAATAAATAATTTATTTCAGGATTGATAATGGATCAAAAACTGAACCCAGAAACCGAAATATCAGGAACAGGTGGTAAGACAATTCTTGATTACTGGTCATGGGCTTTTTCAAATCTTATGGGAAATACAGAGAGAGGGGTCTTTGCCGAGTTCCTTGTAGCCACTGCTTTAGAAATTGCTAATACCCCTCGACAAAACTGGCTTCCTTATGACCTTCTTTACAAAAATGAAATACGAATAGAGATAAAGTCATCTGCTTATATACAAAGCTGGGAGCAAGAGAAACTTTCTGATATAAGATTTGGAATCAAGAAAACTCGTTCATGGGACCCAAATACCAATAAGTTGAATGATATCCTTCAGAGAGATTCAGATTTATATGTGTTTTGTCTTTATACTGAGAAAGAGAAAGCCAGAGCTAACATGCTTGATCTTGACAAATGGGAGTTTTATGTTTTGCCTACGAAAACAATAAATGTAAAACTAAATGAACAACAAACAATTGGTTTAAAAATCCTCAAAAACCTGTCTGAACCAGTTTCATTTTATAAGATAAAAGAAAAGATCGATGGGTATAAATAGCAATTATAATATGAGATAAGAATGCCAAAGAAAAATGTAACAAAACGAGTCCCCCGCACTAACCATGTAAGTGCGGGACAGGCCGGTCTCTTTTTTTGTGCCTTCTTATTGCTGTGAACCCTTCGGTTGGGTCGGGGGGCTTTTCGGATAAGATGGCAAACTCTCGTCCACATACGCCCACTTTACCGCACGTTGGGTCCATATATGGCAGCTCGGCTTGATCAACTCCGGTTCATCGAGGCTGCCGGCCTTGATAAAGACAAGATCGGGGCAGTCCTGGCCCCGGGTAAACAAGGGCGAACCGCATTGGGGGCAAAACTGGCGAGTGATCTCCCTGCCGCTGTCACCGATGGTCGTGTAACCTTTGACTTTGCCGCTGACAATACGCAGCTTATCTGCCTTTGAAAGGACGCCTACGGTATACGGACCGCCGGTCGCCCGTTTACAATCATCGCAGTGACAATAGCTTGAGTTTCCCGGCTGACCATCGTATTCGTATCGTACAGAACCACATAAACACCCGCCAGACATTACCTTGTTCATATCGTCTCCTTAGTTTTTATCGAGGCTAGCCCTCATTCCCAATAGAATATCAAAGCTCTCTTTGAATTACAATAATTAACACGAAATGAACAAAAAAACAAAAATGCGCACTAAAAAAATTTTAAGTTTTTTAAAAAAAATTCACTCCAGCACTAACCGTGTAAGTGCTGGAGTGCGATTTTGTATTTTGATCTTACACCCAGGTGTTGATGTATTGTCCTAACGGCTGGGTCCGGTTTTGCTGGTAAACTGCGAACCTGCCGGTTATTGGCTTATCGAAACTGTTCTCTACCCTGCTGACCTCGACGACCGCCGGGGTGCGATCCGCTCTTTTTGCAACGCGCTTCCTGGCTTGGCTGTCGCCGGTTACGCCTCTGCTTGAGAAGCGCGTATCGGTGGCTCTGAAGCCGCCGCCGCGTCTTACAAGGCCGCTGTTGCGCGGATTAGTGTTGTCAACTTGTCGTATCATAGGTTACTTTCGCGGTTGCAGTCTGCGTCTCTCGCACAAACCCGGATATCCATGCAAACGGATAAAGATCAAAAGTGCGATTCTCGCACCCCTCTTACTTACATATTATCTGTCGAAATGGTGGTTTCTTAAGCCAAAAACAAACCTTTCTATACACTTCTTGACAAACCGTCTCTATCAATGCTATAATCACCAAAGTTGGGATTAAAATAGAGGACAATGTTCGATGCGTTTAGTCGTAAAGCAATCCGGAGACCTCATAAAAGAGGCCCACTTCGACAATGGGCCCATCTACATCGGCAGGCAGATGACCAACCAGATACACCTTCCCGACGTCGCTGTCTCAAGACAACACGCTATCATAGTAGGCCCGCACGATGGCACATGGTTCATCGAGGACCTGGACTCTGCCAACAAGACTTTCCTAAACGGCAACGCTGTTCATAAAGAAGAACTGAAAGAAGGCGACATGATCGCGATCGCAGACTTTGCGATAGAAGTCTTCATAGAAGAACCGACAGAAAAACCAAATGGCCCAGCGATGGCAGATACGCTGATGACCGTTATCCACGCACCGGATAAGATCATAAGAAGATACACAGAACATGATTCGCCGCATATTAAGATGGACCGTACCAGAGCCGCACACTTCGGGCAGGCCACCGCTGAGATTTACGGCGCTACCGACAAACAGAATTTACTCGAAACCATAACCAACCTCATCTTCAAGCAGTTCAACCCGTTCCATGTATGGATAAGCTTCGGGCCGGACCCGCAGGAGCCTGAAGTAATGCACATAGGACGCAAGAAGACCGGCCAATCAATGAACCTGCCCGACTACATGTTCCACAAAGATATTGAAGAATCCGTAAAGAAAAAGAAATACATACTGCTGCCTATGGTATCAAGAGACAACAACCCCCAAAGGATCCGCTCTGCGATAATCGCCCCGATCCTTTTCAACAACGAATACCTCGGCGTCATCTATGCAGACAACGCAACGAAAAGAACCCACTACAGCCTGACGGACCTGGACTACCTGATGCTGCTGGCTGTGCAAACCGCTGTCAAACTGCAAACATTTTAAACGGATTGATATCTCGATCTACGATGGGGGTCACACGAGTCACGAATAACAAATCACGATCTATGCCTTAACTGTCTCGGTCTGCCTGGCTTTTGCTTTTGCTTTGGCCTTTGCTTTGGCCTTTGGTGGTGTTATTTTGGCCTTTACAATTGTTTTAGGTTTGGCTTTTGCTTTTGGCTTTGTTATCTTTGCCTTTGGCTTTGTTATCTTTGCTTTTGGCTTTGCAGCCGGTTCGGCGTGTGCCCTGGCCTCTGCAACTACAATTTCTGCTGCCGCAGTTGCATGAGCACGTATCTTTTCTTCCATATCGACCTTCAGCTTTTCCATCGCATCGGTCAGCTCTTTGGCCCTGGCGTTTGCCTCTGCCTTTACCTTCTCTATGGCACTTGCGACCTCTTTGGCCTGGGCGGACATGTCCGTCTGGCGGACTTTTTCCTCTGGTACAGGTGCTATCGCCTTTGATGGCTTGACAGCTTTTGTCTCTACCTTAGCTTTTACCTCGGCCTTTACCGTGCTCTTTTGCTCGACATATCTTCCGCCTGTAATGAGTTCTGCCTGAATATTATCCCAGGCTGACTTTCTCGATTCTGCCTGTCGCTTGGCTCTGGCAATAACCTGCGAAACTGCGGACATACCTGTTCCAATTGCGACTTTTGGCTTGCCGCCAGGTATCAGCAATATCTTTTTGCATTTCAAACATTGTCCTCGCTTACCGGCGTGTATCTTAGGGATAACGATTCTTTGGCTGCAGAACCTGCAATGGAATCTTATCATATCGCCCGATATGATGTTACCGGCTGGGCGGGTTTCGGTTTTGGTTTGGCTTTTGCTATCGATCAGCCGTATGCGCTGCCGAGAGCTGGCTCTGCGAACCCTGTCTATCTGCTCTTTCCAGCTCAATATCACAGGAGGGGTTTGAACCTTTTGCACTTTCTTTTCCGGAAGCGGATGGTAGCTGACCTCGACCTCTTCGGCATCGCTAACCGTTATATTGTTAAATCCTTTAACGAGGAAGATCGCCGCACCATAAATAACCCAAACACCGGCGAAACCGACGGTCCAAAGAAACATCTGCCCAAGGACTATCTCGGCACCGCTGTGAAAGCTGCCGGCAAGCGTATAGTCGCTCCCTACTGTCATGACAACTATCGTAGTGCCAACCAGTATAGAAAGCAGCAAGATCAGTCTTTCGATGCCTTTGTTAAGCTCCATCATCGTCTCCATCGCCAACGTTAAAATATATCGAAAGCATGCCTGAAAAGGCGCATTTTCTGTTAATACATAGCGTTTTTATCGGCTCTTAACCGGTTTTTCCTTTAAACTATCGCCCTTTTTTTGCCAAACTCGACAAACATCTGCGTTTTTTAAGGAAAAT